>Ga0268259_10000012_pt1 | contig 262133 bp, 251 predicted proteins | sample AgamicAsMarz_FD_200246 | JGI IMG/M metagenome (GOLD analysis project Ga0268259, IMG submission 200246) | Agave microbial communities from Guanajuato, Mexico - As.Ma.rz (v2) (version 3) | ecosystem: Host-associated > Plants > Phyllosphere > Phylloplane/Leaf | place: Guanajuato, Mexico... | reverse complement strand
GTACGTCAGATTCTCTGATTAACCTGTAGACAGGAAACAAACACATGTCATTTTCCCAAGCGGTCAGCGGCCTTGGTGCTGCTTCAAGTAACCTTGATGTCATCGGTAACAACATTGCCAACTCCGCCACTGCGGGCTTTAAATCGAGCACCATCGCGTTTGCCGATATGTTTGCCGGTTCTAACGTCGGCCTCGGTACCAAAGTTGCTGCGGTAATCCAGAACTTTAACGACGGCGCCACCACCACGACCAGCCGTGGCCTGGACGTTGCGCTGAGCGGTAACGGTTTCTTCCGTATGACCGACAGCAGCGGCGGCGTCTTCTATTCACGCAATGGTCAGTTAACACTGGATGCCAACCGTAACCTGGTCAATACCCAGGGTCTGAACGTGACCGGCTATCCGGCCAGCGGTTCACCGGCCACTATCCAGGCAGGTGCTAACCCGGTGGCGCTGCGTATTCCTACCGAGCAGATGTCAGCCCGCGCGACCACTACCGCCGGTCTGGTTGCCAACCTGAACTCAACGGATACAACGCCATCTGTGGCCACCTTCTCGACGGCGAACGCAGACAGCTACAACAAGAAAACCACGGCAACCGTGTTCGACTCGCAGGGTAATGACCACGCGCTCGACATGTATTTCGTGAAAGACACCACCAGCAACAGCTGGACCGTGCGTACCATTGATGGCAACACCGGCAGTTCAGCGGGTGACTTCAGAATGGCGTTTGACACCAGCGGTAAGCTGACCAGCGTCTCTAAGCTGGATGCCACCGGCGCTGTCGTCAGCACGACGACCGATGGCACCGTCGGCCTGACGCTGAACGTGGGCGGAGCGAATGGCGCAGTCGCCAATCAGCCAATCAACCTGAGCATGCTGGGCAGCCTGCAGCAGAACACCGGCAGCACCACTTTTGGCAGCCCGACCCAGGATGGTTATGCACCTGGCGATCTGACCAGCTACGCGATCAATGATGACGGCACCATCACCGGCAGTTATTCAAACCAGAAAACCCAGCTGCTGGGTCAGATTGTCCTGGCGAGCTTCTCTAACCCGGAAGGTCTGCAGTCTCAGGGCGACAACGTCTGGTCTGCGTCAAGTGCATCCGGTCAGGCAGCAATCGGTCTGGCGAATACCGGCACCTTTGGTTCACTGACGGCTGGCGCACTGGAATCTTCCAACGTCGACATGAGTAAAGAGCTGGTGAACATGATCGTCGCGCAACGTAACTATCAGGCGAATGCGCAGACCATCAAAACTCAGGACCAGATTCTCAACACGCTGGTTAACTTACGTTAATTCGCTAACAGGATTGCCATATGGATCACGCGATATATACCGCGATGGGCGCGGCCAGCCAGACGCTGGATCAGCAGGCGGTTACCGCCAGCAACCTCGCCAACGCCTCTACACCGGGTTTTCGTGCGCAGCTGAATGCGCTGCGCGCCGTGCCGGTGAGTGGCTGGTCGCTGCCAACCCGTACGCTGGTCGCCGCCTCGACACCGGGCGCCGACATGAGTCAGGGCGCGATGGATTACACCGAGCGTCCGCTCGATGTGGCGGTGCAGCAGGATGGCTGGCTGGCGGTGCGTACCGCTGACGGCAGCGAAGCCTATACCCGCAACGGCAATATGCAAATCAGTCCGACCGGTACGCTGACGGTTCAGGGCAATCCTGTGATGGGCGATGGCGGTCCGATTGTGATCCCGCAGGGCACTGAAATCACCATTGCAGCCGACGGCTCGATCACCGGGCTGAATGCCGGTGATTCACCGAACGCCACGGTTCAGCTGGGCAAGCTGAAGCTGGTCAGGGCAACCGGGCAGGAGCTGCAGCGCAGTGATGACGGCATGTTCCGGCCTACTGCGTCGACGCAGGCGACCCGCGGTGCCGCGCTGCAGGCTGATGCCACCATGCAGGTGATGCCTGGCGTGCTGGAAGGCAGCAACGTCAAACCGGTAGAAACCATGGTCGATATGATCGCCAACGCCCGACGTTTTGAGATGCAGATGAAAGTCATCACCAACGTCGACGAAAATGAACAAAAAGCCAACCAGCTCCTGAGCATGGGCTAAGGCACGAGGATAACAACATGATTCGTTCTTTATGGATCGCTAAGACCGGTCTTGATGCGCAGCAGATGAACATGGACGTCATTGCCAACAACCTGGCAAACGTCAGCACCAACGGCTTTAAGCGTTCACGTGCCGTGTTCGAAGATCTGATGTACCAGACCATGCGCCAGCCGGGCACCCAGTCATCAGAACAGACAACGCTGCCATCGGGTTTGCAGATCGGTACCGGTGTACGTCCGGTGACCACTGAACGTCTGCATACGCAGGGCAACCTGTCGCAGACCAGCAACTCAAAAGATATCGCCATTAACGGCCAGGGTTATTTTCAGATTCAGATGCCGGATGGCACCTCTGCTTATACCCGTGACGGCGCGTTTCAGGTTGATCAGAACGGCCAGCTGGTGACCAACTCCGGTTTCCCGGTACAGCCAGGCATTACCATTCCGGCTAACGCCACCAGCATCACGGTGTCGCGTGACGGTGTGGTCAGCGTAACGCAGCAGGGGCAGGCCCAGGCCGCGCAGGTCGGTCAGTTAACCCTGAGCACCTTTATGAATGACGCCGGTCTCGATAGCGTGGGTGAAAACCTCTACAAGGAAACGCAGGCATCGGGCGCTCCGACAGACAGCACGCCAGGCCAGAACGGCGCGGGCCTGCTCTATCAGGGCTATACCGAAACCTCAAACGTTAACGTAGCGGAAGAGCTGGTCACCATGATCCAGACGCAGCGCGCCTACGAAATCAACAGCAAGGCGATCAGTACCTCTGATCAGATGCTGGCGAAATTAACTCAGCTTTAATCCCGAACAGGGCCAGCCCGTGCTGGCCTGAATGACAGACATTAATAAGGTCGTGACGCCGTGGCGAAGCAACAGATTCTCAAGCCTGGACATTGGTTAGTCGCCTCGTTGCTGCTAACTCTCAACGGATGTGCCCTGGTCCCGCGTACCCCGCTGGTCGAAGGTGCAACTACAGCGCAACCAATGCCGTCCGCGCCACCGGTGGTCAACGGCTCTATATTCCAGGGCGTCGCGCCGCTTAACTACGGCTATCAGCCGCTGTTTGAGGATCGCCGTCCACGCAACATCGGCGATACCCTGACCATTACGCTGCAGGAAAACGTCAGCGCCAGCAAAAGCTCCTCAGCCAATGCCAGCCGCGATGGCAGCAACAGCTTTGGTGTGAGCGCGGTGCCGACCGGTCTGGCAGGCCTGGTGGGTGCAGGTGGTGAAAAAGCCAACCTCAGCGCCGAAGGCAAAAACGATTTCGCAGGTAAAGGTGGCGCATCCGCCAATAACACCTTTACCGGGACCATTACCGTCACCGTGGATCAGGTGTTGTCAAACGGCAACCTGCACGTGGTCGGTGAAAAACAGATCGCCATTAATCAGGGCACGGAGTTCATTCGCTTCTCGGGCGTGGTCAACCCACGCACCATCAGCGCCAGTAACGCCGTGTTATCTACCGCTGTCGCCGATGCACGTATTGAGTACGTCGGAAATGGTTACATCAATGAGGCGCAGACCATGGGTTGGTTCCAGCGTTTCTTCCTGAACATCTCGCCGATGTAAGAGGTTTCAATGAAAAAGTTAACGCTGTTACGCGCCGGGCTGGCGCTGCTGCTGGGCGTCAGCCTGCTGGCAAAAGCCGATTTGATTCGTGATTTAACCACGGTACAGGGCGTTCGTGATAACCAGCTGCTGGGCTACGGCCTGGTCGTGGGCCTGGATGGCACCGGTGACCAGACCACCCAGACGCCATTTACTACCCAGACAGTGAGCAACATGCTGTCGCAGCTTGGTATTACCGTTCCCACCGGAACCAACATGCAGCTGAAGAACGTGGCGGCCGTGATGGTCACCGCTAAACTGCCCTCGTTTGCCCGTCAGGGACAGAACCTGGATGTGGTGGTCTCGTCGCTGGGTAACGCCAAAAGCCTGCGCGGCGGCACGCTGTTAATGACGCCGATGAAAGGGGTCGATAACCAGGTTTATGCGCTGGCGCAGGGTAATATCCTGGTCGGTGGCGCGGGTGCGTCAGCGGGCGGCAGCAGTGTTCAGGTTAACCAGCTGAACGGAGGCCGTATTACCGGCGGTGCAACCGTTGAGCGTGAACTGCAGAGCAACTTTGGTACGCAGAACACCATTAACCTGCAGCTTAACAGCGAAGATTTCTCAATGGCGCAGCGGATTGCTGATGCCATTAACGCCCGTGGCGGTTACGGCGCAGCGCAGCCGCTGGATGCCCGTACCGTGCAGATCCGCGTATCGCCTAATAATGGTGCGCAGGTGCGTCTGCTGGCTGAGATCCAGAACATTAATGTGTCGATCCCGGTTGAAGATGCCAAAGTCATCATCAACTCCCGTACCGGTTCGGTGGTAATGAACCGTGAAGTGACGCTGAATCAGTGTGCTGTAGCGCAGGGCAACCTGTCGGTGACGGTTAACCAGCAGCAGAACGTCAGTCAGCCTGATACTCCACTGGCCGGTGGTCAGACGGTGGCGACGACGCAGACTCAGATCGATCTGCGCCAGACCGGCGGTGCGCTGCAACGCGTCAACGCCAGCGCCAACCTGAACAACGTGGTGCGTGCGCTGAATGCGCTGGGTGCGTCACCTATCGAACTGATGTCAATTCTGCAGTCCATGCAGAGTGCCGGCTGTCTGCGTGCCAAACTGGAAATTATCTGATGGCTGATATGCAATCTCTGACGAGTTCGGCTTTCGACAGCCGTTCCCTGAATGAACTGAAACGCCAGGCCAGCAACGATCCGAAAGGACAAGCGTTGCAGGTGGCGCGTCAGGTCGAAGGGATGTTTGTACAGATGATGCTGAAGAGTATGCGCGAGGCGTTGCCGCAGGACGGCATTATGGGCAACGAGCAGACCAAACTCTTTACCTCTATGTATGACCAGCAGATTGCACAGGAGATGGGGAAACGTGGCCTCGGCCTGGCAGAAACCATCGTCAAACAGATGCAGCCCGCCACCGCGCCGGATGAAAAAGCCGGTACGGTGCCGATGAAGCTGGATAACAGCTTTATTCTCAGCACCAGCGGGGCAACACCACTGCCGGCGCAGCAGCTGGAGCAGATTGTGCGTAAGGCAATGCCGCGTCTGCCGCCGGTCGCTTCACCGACGGGTCTGCCCAGTGACAGCCGCGAGTTTATCGCCCAGCTGACGCAACCGGCGCAGGCTGCCAGCCAGCAGAGTGGCATTCCTCATCACCTGATTCTGGCGCAGGCTGCGCTGGAGTCGGGCTGGGGCCAGCGTCAGATCCTGACCCGCGACGGCAAACCGAGCTACAACGTGTTCGGAATTAAAGCCAGCGGCGACTGGAAAGGTGACACCACCGATATCATGACCACCGAATATGAGCAGGGCGAAGCGAAGAAAGTGCGTGCCAGCTTCCGCGTCTATAACTCCTATTTTGAGGCGCTGACCGACTACGTCAAACTCCTGACCAAAAACCCACGCTATGCGGCGGTGACGAACGCCTCAAGCGCAGAGCAGGGTGCGCAGGCCTTACAGGCGGCCGGTTATGCCACCGATCCAAAATATGCGCAAAAGCTGGTGGGAATGATTCAGCAATTCAAAAGTATGGGCGACAAAGTCGTCAAAGCTTACAGTCAGGATATGGGCGACCTGTTCTGATCATTGCGCCTCAAGTTTCACTTTAGCAAGCCGATAACATCCCTATAGCCAGAAGCGTTTTCGCCTGCTGGCGCCCACTTTGATGTCTGCCAGCCCGGTTGACGGGGAACGTAAGGAACCGAGATGTCCAGCATAATTAACTCCGCGATGAGCGGATTGAGTGCCGCGCAGGCCGCTCTGAGCACCACGAGTAACAACATTTCCAATTACACCGTGGCGGGCTATTCACGTCAGACCACGGTACTGGCGCAGGCGAACAGTACCCTGCAGGGCAATAGCTATTATGGTAACGGCGTGAATATCACCGGTGTACAACGTGAATATGATGCGTTTATTGCTACGCAGCTGCGCGGTTCCAGCGCCAACTACAGCGCGGTAAGCACCCAGCACAGCCAGATTTCTAACATTGACGATCTGCTGTCGACTTCGACTACCAGCCTGTCGACCTCGCTGCAGGGCTTCTTTACTAACCTGCAGAACGTGGTCAGCAACGCCAACGATCCGTCGGCGCGTCAGTCGATGCTCAGCAATGCGCAGGGGCTGGTCAGCCAGTTCCAGACGTCAGCGCAATACCTGAACAATATGCAGAACAGCGTCAATGCCGATGTCGATTCCAGCATCAAGCAGGTCAATACCATTACCAGCCAGATTGCCGATCTCAATAAACAGATTGGCAAACTGAGCACGGCAAACGGTGCCGCACCTAACGATCTGCTCGATAAGCGCGATCAGCTGGTGAATACCCTGAATAACGTGGTTGGTGTGACGGTATCGCAGCAGGATGGCGGTTACACGGTCGCGATGGCCAATGGCCTGACGCTGGTAAACGGCGACAAATCTCACGATCTGGTGGCGATGCCTTCCAGCAGCGATCCGACACGCACTACCATCGGCTATGTCGATAAGCAGGCGGGCAACGTCGAGATCCCGGAGAAGCTGATCACCACCGGTTCGCTGGGCGGTCTGCTGGCGTTCCGTACTCAGGATCTGGATCTGGCACAGAACCAGCTGGGTCAGTTAGCGGCGGCGTTTACCACCAGTTTCAACGATGTTCACAAGCAGGGCTTCGATAGCAAAGGCAATCAGGGCGTCGATTTCTTTAATATCGGCAGCCCGATCGTGGTGGGCAACAGTAAAAACAGCACCGCCGCGTCCGTCACCGCTGAGTGGACCGATACCAGTGCACTGAAAGCATCCAATTACACCGTGAGTTATGACGGCAATAACTGGACCGCGACCCGCGCCTCAGACAGTACGGCCGTTACCATCACGCCAGGTACCGATGCCAGTGGCAACACCACGCTGAGCTTTGACGGTCTGAAACTGACCGTCGCCGGCACGCCTGCACCTGCTGCCAAAGACAGTTTCCTGGTGAAGCCGGTCCAGAACGCCATCAACGATATGTCAGTCGCGATCACCAGTGAATCGCAGGTGGCCGCCGCGGGTGCTGTCGGCGGTGAGAGTGATAACCGTAATGCGCAAAAACTGCTGAATCTGCAGGATGTGAAACTGGTCGGCGGCAACGCCACGTTGTCTCAGGCCTACGCCACCATCGTCAGTAGTGTGGGTAACAAAACCAGTTCACTGGAAACCACCAGCACCACTCAGAAAAGCGTGGTCAGTCAGCTGACCCAGCGCCAGCAATCGGTCTCTGGGGTAAACCTCGATGAGGAGTACGCCAACCTGACCAAATATCAGCAATATTACATGGCCAATGCGCAGGTGCTGCAGACTGCCAGCACCGTGTTTAATGCATTGATCAATATTCGCTAAGGGCAGGAGATAACATGCGAATCAGTACAAATATGATTTTTGAGCAGCAGGTGCGTGGCATCACTGACTCACAGGCCTCCTGGCTGAAATCAGGCCAGGAGCTCTCCAGCGGCCGCCGTGTGAATAATCCTTCGGACGATCCGATTGCCGCGTCTCGTGCTGTCGTGTTGTCACAAACCCAGCAGCAGGGCAAGCAGTATGCGCTGGCGCGTACCTTTGCCGAGCAGGGTCTCTCACTGGAAGAGAATACGCTGAAAGGCGTCACCGATGGGATCATTGCTGCGCAAGGGCTGATCGTCAACGGTTCAACCGGTACGCTGAGCGACGATGACCGTGGTTCGATTGCTACCCAGCTGGAGGGTATCCGTGCCCAGTTGCTGAACCAGGCAAACAGCCAGGATGCCAATGGCCGCTATATTTTTGCCGGTTATAAAACTGACAGTGCGCCATTTGTGGATGCGGCAGGCACCGGCGTCGGCTACGCAGGCGGCACCGAGGCAATCACTCAGAAGGTCGATACCAGCCGTACCATGACCGTGGGCCATACCGGTGACAATATCTTTATGGCGATCTCCGGCAATGCCACCAAAGAGCCGGATGGCAGTGCCAGCGAAACGAATGTGTTTAAGATGCTGGATAGCGCCATTGCTGCACTGAAAGTGCCGCAGGATGATGCTGACGCCGCAACCAAACAGACCTTCCAGGCGGCGATGGATAAAACCAACCGTGGCCTGGGTAACTCGCTGAATAATGTCTTAACCGTGCGTTCTGAGATTGGTACCCAGCTTGGTGAGATCGATACGCTGAATGCCCAGGGTGATGACCGTAGTGTGATTTACAGCTCGCAGATGAGTGACCTGGTTAACGTGGATTTAACCGAAGCAGCTTCTAACTACACCATGCAGCAGACGGCATTACAGGCGTCCTATAAGACCTTTACCGATATGTCTAAGATGTCGCTGTTCCAGATGAACTCGTAGTCTGACCTGAAATTTTGAGCGTACTTTAACCGGATGCGCTTACTTTCTCCCACCCTCCCGCTTAAGGAGGGTGGGATTTTTTTGCCTGCGATTCAGCCGGTGGCGGGAACCATAGAAATTAAACCGGGTTGATTTACAGCGACAGGCTGCTCGCATAACAGACCTGCTTTCACGCCACACACGCACTTTCCTGATTCCTGATAAGCGAGGAGGGGAGGTTAATTATCCTCTGTCCGCTGGCGGGCAGAATCGCAGGCATAAAAAAACCCCGGCTTGCAGGCCGGGGTTCAGTTCACAACAGCTTGTGCGTTACGGCTTGGTCGCCGGGGCAGTGGCATGATGTGTGGCGCTATGACCACCCGCAGAACCGCGACCGTCGAACTCATACGGTGCACGCACCCAGTCACTGTGCGGTGCCGGTTCTGACTGCCAGACTGGCGCAGGTGCTTTAGTCATCGGCGCAGAGGCAAAATGCTTCCAGCGCGTACCGTCATTCGGCACTGAGGCAGTTGCAGGCTCGGATGCCGTTGCAGGCACTGATGCAACAGGTTCGGCCGCAGTCACCGGTGCTGCAGGGGCGACATCGCGTGCGGCCACCGGAGCATGAGGTTCACGAACTGGCGCTGTTTCAGCTTCAGCAGCGACCGGCGCATTCAGAACTTCTTCAACTTCTGCTGCGATCGCTTCGCTGACGTCGGTAGCCGATTGCTCAGCAACCTCTGAAGGCTGTGCTTCTTCTGCAACTGCTGCAGGCTGTGCAGTCTCAACCGCAGGTGTCACAACCGGCGCTTCGGTGACAGGCTCAGCAGGCACGGCTTCGGCTGCTACCGCTTCCGCTTTTGCTTCATCTGCCGCCGGAACAACGGAAGGCTGCTCGTCAACCGGCGCGTCGATAGCACGGGTATCGTCAGTATTCACAACCGGCACTGGCGTTTCTGCCTGCGGCTCGGCCTGTTGCACTGGCGCCTCCTGAGCAACAGATTCAACAGCGGCAGCAACGGGCTGTGCACTGGCGGCGTCTGCTGTCTCTTCGCGGTTGTACGCTGGCGTCTCGTGAGTCACATTCTGAACCTGCTCTTCGCTGGCCTGGCTCACCGGGTAACGGATCCAGACTTTACCGGATGCCATCTCTGGTGATGCAGCTGCAGCGGCCAGCGGCATTGCTGACTGAGTCGGATAACGCTCATCACGGTAACGACGACGACGCTGTCCGCTGACGCGCAGATGACGAGGCGAACGACGTGAACGACGCGGCATATTGGCGTTATCACGGTTGTCGTTGTCATCCTGCTCTTCACCCTGCGGTGCCTGGAACTCAGGCTGCGGCTGAGCCACGTCTGTCTGCTGAGGCTGACGCACTTCAGCCGGCTGGGCAAAGTCGCTGGCTTCGGCTGGCATAGGTGGACGGTTATCATCAACACGCACCTTCTGGTTCAGCTGACGCGGCTTGCGACGCGGCATAACCTGTACGCGCTCATCATCCTGCGGCTCGGTCACGTCCGGAACGTCGGCTACCACTACCGGCTGCTCAGCCACTTTGGCGGCTTCTTCACCGGCGCGTTTCTCTTCCTGACGACGACGCTGACGCTCAGCACGCTGTTCACGGCGCTGTTGCTGCTGCTCATCACGCTGCTGGCGCGCTTCTTCGCTCAGTGCCGGACGCTCTTCACGCACTTCACCAGCCTGGGACTGACGCTTGTTACGGCGATTATCGTTACCCTCGCGCGGCTCGCGATTTTCACGTGGCTCGCGACTTTCGCGCGGTTCACGACTTTCACGAGGTTCGCGGTTTTCACGAGGCTCACGGTTTTCGCGTGGTTCGCGGCCTTCACGCGACTGCGCGTTATCTCCGTTACGCGGCGTACGCTCACGACGATTATTGTTACGACGGTTGTTATTGTTGCTGCGGCGCTCGCCACGGCCGTTGCCGTTTTCCTGCTCGCTTTCAGGCGCTTTCTGCGGTTCTGCAACCTCAGTGGCCACGGGTGCGGCGGCAGGGGCTTCTTCGCCTGCGAACATTTTTTTCAGGCCACCAAGCAGACGGCCAAAGAAGCCGGTGCTGACGGTAGCAGGCGCAGCCACAGCAGGTGCTGATTTTGCGGCTGGCTGGGCTTCAGCGCGTTGCGCTTCTGGCTCAACTTCTACCGGTGCCGGAGGCGCATCAGGCATTACAAACGCGGCCAGAGCAGGCTGCTCAGGACGACGACGTTCAGCATGTTCCTCTTCCGACGGCATCGCCATTTCGGCTTCATGCAGCTTCGGCAGATGATAGCTCAGGGTCTGCGTCTCTTCGCCTTTGCGCACGCGCAGCACGGAGTAGTGTGGGGTCTGCATCTTGTCATCAGGAACGATGATAGCCCGCACGCCACCCTGGCGTGTTTCAATAGCGTTAACCGCTTCACGTTTTTCATTCAGCAGGTAAGAGGCCACCTGAACCGGAACAATGGCGTGAACTTCTTTGGTGTTGTCTTTCAGCGCTTCTTCTTCAATCAGACGCAGGATCGACAGCGCCAGTGACTCGTTATCACGGATGGTGCCGGTGCCGCTACAGCGTGGGCAGACGTGATGACTGGATTCACCTAATGACGGGCTCAGACGCTGACGGGACATCTCCAGCAGGCCGAAACGTGAAATGTGGCTGATCTGAATGCGGGCGCGGTCCTGACGGACAGCTTCACGCAGACGATTCTCAACCGCGCGCTGATGGCGTACCGGCGTCATATCGATGTAATCAATAACGATCAGGCCGCCCAGGTCACGCAGACGCAGCTGACGAGCAATCTCATCGGCCGCTTCAAGGTTGGTGTTGAACGCCGTCTCTTCGATATCACCGCCGCGCGTTGCACGTGCTGAGTTGATATCGATAGCGGTCAGTGCTTCGGTACTGTCGATCACAATCGAGCCACCGGAAGGCAGGCGGACTTCACGCTGGAAAGCGGATTCGATTTGCGATTCGATCTGATAGTGGCTGAACAGCGGGATTTCACCGGTGTAGAGCTTAATTTTGCTGCTGAAGTCCGGACGGCCCAGCGCAGCGATATGCTGACGCGCCAGTTCCAGTACTTTCGGGTTATCGATAAGGATTTCACCGATGTCCTGACGCAGATAGTCGCGGAAGGCACGCACAATCACGTTACTTTCCTGATGGATCAGGAACGGAGCAGGGCGGTTTTCAGCGGCTTTCTTGATCGCTTCCCAGTGTTTTAGACGGAAGCTTAAATCCCACTGCAGCGATTCGGCTGATTTACCGACGCCCGCAGTACGGACAATCAGGCCCATACCTTCCGGCAGTTCCAGCGCCGACAGGGCTTCTTTCAGCTCGGTACGATCGTCACCTTCGATGCGGCGAGAGATACCGCCTGCACGTGGGTTGTTCGGCATCAGTACCAGATAGCTGCCCGCCAGAGAGATAAAGGTGGTCAGCGCAGCGCCTTTATTGCCACGTTCTTCTTTATCGATCTGAACAATGACTTCCTGACCTTCACGCAGCACGTCTTTAATATTCGGACGACCATGCGCGTTATAGCTGGAGGGGAAGTATTCGCGGGAGATTTCTTTTAACGGGAGGAAACCGTGACGCTCTGCGCCGTAATCGACAAACGCAGCTTCAAGGCTGGGTTCAATGCGAGTGATTTTACCTTTGTAAATGTTGGCTTTTTTCTGCTCGTGTCCAGGACTTTCAATATCCAGATCGTACAGACGCTGACCGTCAACCAGGGCAACGCGCAACTCCTCCTGCTGAGTTGCGTTTATTAACATTCTTTTCATCGTGACTTACTCGTTATTCTTTCATGAGTGATTACAGCTGCGGGCATAGTTACCCTGGACGAGTATCAACCGATGGCCCCGTGACTTAGTGCAATGTCGTCAACCTCACGGCTGTCGACCGCGCGAGGGGCGCAAATAACGTCGGTGGCCTGTTTTTCATAAGGGAAAACAGCACCAGATAGTGGAAATGCCTGAGAGAATAAAGAAAACCCGTGCATCCCATACTGTTGTCCAGGCCGCAACCCGCAGCCCGCTAAGTGCCTGATTTCGCATTACGTCTTACGCCATTGCTGCGTGTCTGCTCAATCCGGCAAAATGACAATTTCGCTCTTTTTCTGCCCTGAAATGGTTCAGGTAAGAAACTCAAGCATTATTCCATTGCTAACCTTCATATAGCAAGGCGACTTTAGCCAGCTTGTGAAGTTTCTTTACATTTAAATCGCTAATGTGTCGGACAAAACAGCGCTTTGCTGAAAAAGCCAGCAGAGAGGCGACCTGCCGTCACATCAACTCCAGAGTTAAGCACAGAAAAAGGGGTGGCGCTATCAGGGGACACTATTTAGAATCGCCGCCATGAAAACAGAGAATCCCGGCGTACATTTTGTCGCCATCACGGCTGAAAATGCCGGACAACGCATTGATAACTTTTTGCGCACCCAGCTCAAGGGTGTGCCCAAAAGCATGATTTATCGCATCGTTCGCAAAGGCGAGGTGCGGGTGAATAAAAAGCGCGTCAAGCCAGAATATAAGCTGGAGGAGGGCGATGAGGTGCGCATTCCGCCGGTTCGGGTAGCGGAACGCGATGAAGATGCCGTTTCCCCCAAACTGGCGAAAGTGGCGTCACTGGCCGATGCCATCCTGTTTGAGGATGAGTCGCTGCTGGTGATGAACAAGCCTTCCGGCACAGCCGTGCATGGCGGTAGCGGGCTCAGCTTCGGGGTGATTGAAGGGTTACGTGCCCTGCGACCGGAAGCACGCTTTCTGGAGCTGGTGCATCGCCTGGATCGTGACACCTCCGGCATTCTGCTGGTCGCTAAAAAGCGTTCGGCGCTGCGTTCCCTCCATGAGCAACTGCGTGAAAAGGGGATGCAGAAAGATTATCTGGCCCTGGTGCGCGGCAACTGGCCGTCACACCTGAAGGTGGTTCAGGCGCCGCTGCTGAAAAACATCCTGCAGAGCGGTGAGCGCGTGGTGCGCGTCAGCAGCGAAGGCAAAGCCTCAGAAACCCGCTTTAAAGTAGAAGAGCGGTTCGAGTATGCCACGCTGGTGAAAGCGAGCCCGGTCACCGGTCGTACCCATCAGATTCGCGTCCATACGTTGCATGCCGGGCATCCCATTGCCTTCGACGATCGCTACGGAGAACGTGAGTTTGACAGTCAGCTGGCGGCAACCGGTTTAAAACGCCTGTTCCTGCATGCTGCGGCGCTGACCTTTACGCATCCCGGCACCGGCGAAGTGATGCGGGTCGAAGCGCCACTGGATGATGGCCTGAAGCAATGCCTGCTTAAGCTGCGTCAGCGGAAAGCGTAATCTCTCCGGCATCAGTTCGTTAAAGGATTGATGCCGGCCTGCTGCAACATCTCATTGAGCGCGATCAACGGCAGCCCGACCAGCGTATTGGGATCGCGTCCCTCCAGCCGATCAAACAGACAAATCCCCAGACCTTCACTTTTAAAACTGCCCGCACACTGAAGCGGCTGCTCCTTTTCCACATAACCGCTGATTTCAGCGTCAGTCAACGTGCGGAAATGAACCACAAAGGGCTCACAGCAGTGCAGCAGCGTGCCACTGACCGGATGAAATAGCGCCAGACCGGTATAAAAGGTAATGGCTTTTCCGCTGGCAACACGCAGTTGCGCCCGCGCATTCTCAGCCGTGTGAGGCTTACCGGCGATAGCGCCATCCAGCACGCAAACCTGGTCGGAGCCGATTATCCAGTGTCTGGGATACGTTTTTGCCAGTGCCTGCGCTTTAGCTACGGCAAGACGGGTTACCAGCGCTTCAGCGGTTTCATCCGGCTGGGGTGACTCATCAACCTCAGGCGCGGCGGTAATAAAAGGCAGGCCCAGTTTATGCAGTAATGCCTGCCGAAAGGGCGAGGTTGAAGCTAAAAGAATCGATGGCGTCATTTTTTTTCAATAGTGATAGCGAATTGGTGACAGTCATTTTAAACTGTGCGCCGCACTGGATGCGAATAGTGGTTGAAAGATGCTGTTTAACGGCCTTTTTCTTTGACTCTATGACATTACAAAGTTAATATGCGCGCCCTATGCAAAAGGTAAAATTACCCCTAACGCTGGACCCTGTCCGCACTGCTCAGAAGCGCCTTGATTATCAGGGTGTCTACACATCTGTACAGGTGGAGCGTGTGGCCGAGTCGGTCGTTAGTGTGGACAGTGATGTGGATTGTGCCATGTCGTTTGCGGTTGATAACCAACGTCTGGCAGTACTGACGGGTACTGCTGAAGTACAAGTGACGTTGCGTTGCCAGCGCTGCAACCAGACCTTTCCTCATCACGTAAAAGTGAGTTACTGCTTCAGCCCTGTCTCTTCTGAAGAGCAGGCCGAGGCATTGCCGGAAGCGTACGAGCCGGTCGATGTCAACGAGTTTGGTGAGATCGATCTGCTGGCGGTTGTCGAGGATGAAATTATTCTCGCGCTGCCGGTCGTTCCGGTGCACGATTCTGAACACTGTGAAGTGTCCGAGGCGGACATGGTCTTTGGTAAACTGCCTGCAGAGGTGGAGAAACCAAATCCATTTGCCGTATTAGCCAGTTTAAAGCGTAAGTAATAGGAGTAAGGTCCATGGCCGTACAACAGAATAAACCCACCCGTTCTAAGCGTGGTATGCGTCGTTCACACGATGCGCTGACCACTGCTGCTCTGTCAGTAGATAAAGTTTCTGGCGAAACTCATCTGCGTCACCACATCACTGCGGACGGTTACTACCGCGGTCGCAAGGTTATCGTTAAGTAAGTTTCTTGCTTAGCAAGGCGATACCTTGACACGTTTGACCCTGGCGATTGATGCCATGGGCGGGGACTTCGGTCCCTGCGTGACAGTGCCTGCAGCATTGCAGGCACTGGCCTCTCATTCGGAACTATTCCTTCTTCTGGTCGGACATCCCGACACCCTCATGCCATTGCTTGCCAAAGCGGATTCCTCCCTGATGGGGCGTTTGCAGGTCATCCCTGCCGAATCGGTTATTGCAAGTGATGCGCGGCCCGCTCAGGCCATCCGCAACAGTCGCGGCAGCTCAATGCGTGTGGCACTGGAGATGGTTAAAGAGGGACGTGCGCAGGCCTGCATCAGCGCCGGGAATACCGGTGCGCTGATGGGGCTGTCGACGCTCTTATTAAAACCGCTGGATGGCATTAAACGTCCGGCGCTGATGTCCGTTTTACCGCACCAGCAACAGGGTAAAACCGTGGTGCTGGATCTGGGCGCAAATGTGGGCTCAGACAGTGCGATGCTGGTGCAGTTTGCTGTAATGGGGTCGGTAATGGCTGAGCATGTGCTTGGTATTGCACGGCCCCGTGTCGCGTTGCTCAATATTGGTCATGAAGAGACCAAAGGGCTGGAAACGATCCGCGACGCCGCGGCAGTGCTGCGAGAATCACCGCAAATCAACTATATTGGTTACCTTGAAGGTAACGAACTGCTCACCGGTAAAACGGATGTGATGGTCTGTGACGGTTTTGTCGGAAACGTCACGCTGAAGACTATGGAAGGCGTGGTAAGAATGTTTCTTTCTCTGCTGAAGTCATCAGGGGAAGGTAAAAAACGGTCATGGTGGCTTCAGTTGCTGGGGCGCTGGATTCAGAAACGTCTGACGAAGCGCTTCGGGCATCTCCACCCTGACCAGTACAATGGCGCTTGTCTGTTAGGATTGCGCGGAACAGTGATCAAGAGTCACGGTGCGGCAAATCAACACGCCTTCGCTGTGGCCATAGAACAGGCAGAGCAGGCGGTGAGGCAGCAAATTCCCGAGCGAATTGCTGCGCGCCTTGATGCTGTATTAGCCAGGAGTGACAAAGCCTAGATGTATACCAAAATTATCGGTACGGGCAGTTATCTGCCAAGCCAGATCCGCACCAATGCCGATCTGGAAAAAATGGTGGAGACGTCGGACGAGTGGATTGTTACCCGTACCGGCATCCGCGAGCGTCGTATTGCTGCGCCTGACGAAACCGTCGCCACCATGGGATTCAGTGCGGCGCAACGCGCCCTTGAAATGGCAGGCATTGAAGCGAACGATGTTGGGCTGATTATTGTCGCCACAACCTCTTCCAGTCATGCCTTCCCCAGTTCTGCCTGCATGATCCAGCAAATGCTGGAAATCAAAGACTGCGCGGCGTTTGACCTCGCTGCCGCCTGTGCAGGTTTCACCTATGCACTGAGCGTGGCCGATCAATACATCAAAAATGGCGCGGTGAAACATGCGCTGGTGATTGGTGCTGATGTCCTGGCACGCGCGCTTGATCCGGAAGATCGCGGCACGATCATCCTGTTTGGCGATGGTGCAGGCGCGGTCGTGCTGGGTCAGAGCGAAGAGCAGGGGATCATCTCTACCCATCTTCATGCTGATGGTCGCTATTCACAGCTGCTGACGCTGCCTTATCAGGATCGTGCGCATCAGGATCAGCCCGCTTATGTCACCATGTCAGGCAACGAAGTCTTCAAGGTTGCCGTCACCGAGCTGGCTCACATCGTTGATGAAACGCTGCAGGCCAATAATCTCGATCGTGAAATGCTGGACTGGCTGGTGCCGCATCAGGCGAACCTGCGCATTATCAGCGCCACCGCGAAAAAACTCGGCATGACCATGGATAAAGTGGTCGTCACACTGGATCGTCATGGCAATACCTCTGCCGCATCGGTGCCAAGCGCACTGGATGAAGCGGTCCGTGATGGCCGCATCAAACCCGGACACCTTATTCTGCTGGAAGCCTTTGGTGGTGGATTCACCTGGGGTTCTGCGCTGGTTCGCTTTTGATTGACAGGAACGAAAAATGACGCAATTTGCATTTGTTTTCCCCGGTCAGGGTTCACAGACCGTGGGCATGCTGACTGAATTAGCGGCAACCTATCCGCTGGTAGAAGAGACCTTCCGTGAAGCCTCTGACGCGCTGGGATATGATCTGTGGCAATTAGTAAGTCAGGGTCCGGCTGAAGAGCTGAACAAAACCTGGCAGACTCAGCCTGCACTGTTAGCCGCCTCCGTGGCAATCTACCGTGTCTGGCAGCAGCAGGGCGGTGAACAGCCAGCCCTGATGGCTGGTCACAGCCTGGGTGAATATTCAGCGCTGGTTTGCGCGGGTGTGCTTAACTTTGCGGATGCAGTGAAGCTGGTTGAACTGCGCGGCAAACTGATGCAGGAAGCGGTGCCTGAAGGCACTGGCGCGATGCAGGCGATTATTGGCCTGGATGACGCGGCTATCCGCAAAGCCTGTGAAGAGAGCGCGCAGGGTCAGGTTGTCTCACCGGTTAACTTTAACTCGCCGGGCCAGGTGGTTATTGCGGGTAACAAAGAAGCCGTTGAACGTGCGGGTGCCGCCTGTAAAGCAGCGGGCGCTAAGCGTGCCTTGCCACTGCCGGTCAGCGTTCCTTCTCACTGCGCACTGATGAAGCCTGCGGCCGATAAACTGGCGGTGGCGCTGGAGAGCATCACCTTTAACGCGCCTGCGGTACCGGTGATCAACAACGTCGATGTGAAAGCTGAAACCGACGCTGCGGCCATCCGCCATGCGCTGGTCCGTCAGCTCTACAGCCCGGTTCGCTGGACCGAGAGCGTGGAAGCGATGGCAGCACAGGGCGTGACGCAGCTCCTGGAGATGGGACCAGGTAAAGTCCTGACCGGACTGACGAAACGTATTGTCGATAGCCTGACAGCGGCTGCCGTTAACGATACTGCATCCCTGACGGCTGCACTCGGTAAGGAATAAGAGGAATATCATGAGCTTTGAAGGTAAAGTTGCGCTGGTTACCGGCGCGAGTCGCGGCATTGGTCGTGCGATTGCAGAAACACTGGCGGCACGCGGTGCTAAAGTGGTAGGAACTGCAACCAGCCAGAGTGGCGCCGACGCCATCAGTGCTTACCTTGGCGACAAGGGCAACGGCCTGTTACTGAATGTGACTGACGCTGACTCAATCAGCACTGTTTTAGAGAATATTCGTGCTGAATTTGGCGAAGTGGATATTTTAGTCAATAATGCAGGCATTACGCGTGATAATCTTCTCATGCGCATGAAGGACGATGAGTGGGAGGATATCCTGGATACCAACCTCACATCGGTATTCCGCCTTTCCAAGGCGGTCCTGCGTGCCATGATGAAAAAGCGCGTGGGCCGTATCATCACCATTGGTTCCGTTGTTGGAACCATGGGTAATGCGGGCCAGGCAAACTATGCGGCAGCAAAAGCGGGTTTGATTGGCTTTAGCAAATCACTGGCGCGCGAAATCGCGTCACGTGGCATTACCGTCAACGTCGTGGCTCCAGGCTTTATTGAGACTGACATGACGCGGGCACTGAACGAAGATCAACGTTCCGGTATTTTGGCGGAAGTTCCTGCGGGTCGCTTAGGCGATGCTCAGGAAATCGCCAATGCTGTGGCATTTTTAGCCTCTGACGAAGCAGCCTACATCACAGGTGAAACGCTGCACGTCAACGGCGGAATGTACATGGTCTGATAAATCACGAAATGATTTGCTTTATTTGCGGTTAGAACCGCAAAATAACGCAAAATCGTGGTTCGACCAGCCGGGATTTTGTTGCATCTTTTTCACCATTTTATACACTACGAAAACCATCGCGAAAGCGAGTTTTGATAGGAAATTAAATAGTATGAGCGATATCGAACAACGCGTTAAGAAAATCATCAGTGAGCAGCTGGGTGTGAAAGAGGAAGAAGTCACCAACTCTGCATCTTTCGTAGAAGACCTGGGTGCCGATTCTCTTGATACCGTTGAGCTGGTGATGGCTCTGGAAGAAGAGTTTGATACTGAGATTCCAGACGAAGAAGCTGAGAAAATCACTACCGTTCAGGCAGCGATCGACTATATCAATAGCCATAAAGGCTAATGAATATCTTCAGGCGGTCGCTCGACCGCCTGATTTTTTTGTTTGTCCCACATAGTTCCCTATTTCCCCTCCCTGGAGGACGAACGTGTCTAAGCGTCGTGTAGTTGTGACTGGTCTTGGCATGTTGTCTCCTGTCGGCAATACCGTAGAGTCTACCTGGAGTGCTCTCCTTGCCGGTCAGAGCGGCATTACCCTGATCGACCATTTTGATACCAGTGCTTATGCAACACGTTTTGCAGGTCTGGTAAGAGATTTTAATTGTGATGACTACATCTCGCGCAAAGATCAGCGCAAGATGGATGCCTTCATCCAGTACGGCATTGTGGCCGGTATGCAGGCCATGCAGGACAGTGGTCTGGTTGTTACCGACGAAAATGCAAGCCGTATGGGCGCAGCAATTGGCTCCGGCATCGGTGGTTTAGGTCTGATTGAAGAGAATCATACTTCACTGGTCAACGGCGGCCCGCGCAAAATCAGCCCATTTTTTGTGCCTTCAACCATCGTTAACATGGTGGCGGGTCATCTCAGCATCATGTATGGCTTGAAAGGTCCAAGCATCTCTATCGCGACAGCCTGTACCTCTGGTGTGCATAACATCGGTCATGCCGCACGCATCATCGCCTATAACGATGCTGATGTGATGCTGGCGGGTGGCACAGAGAAAGCCAGTACGCCATTAGGCGTCGGTGGCTTTGGTGCAGCACGTGCTCTCTCAACCCGTAATGAAAACCCGCAAGCGGCCAGCCGCCCGTGGGATAAAGATCGTGACGGTTTTGTGCTGGGTGACGGCGCTGGCATTGTGGTACTCGAAGAGTATGAACATGCGAAGAAACGTGGTGCGAAAATCTACGCGGAAATCGTAGGTTTTGGTATGAGCAGCGATGCCTACCACATGACTTCACCACCAGAAGATGGATCAGGCGCCGCGGCGGCAATGATCAACGCATTGCGCGATGCTCAGCTTACGCCAGAGCAGATCGGCTATGTCAACGCGCACGGCACCTCCACGCCAGCGGGTGATAAAGCGGAAGCGCGGGCGGTGAAATCGGTCTTTGGGGCAGCAGCCAGCAGCGTGATGGTGAGCTCGACCAAATCAATGACCGGACACTTACTGGGTGCGGCAGGCGCGGTTGAATCGATCTATTCGATTCTGGCGCTGCGCGACCAGGCCGTTCCACCGACCATTAACCTCGACAATCCGGATGAGGGCTGCGATCTCGACTTCGTGCCTCACACCGCGCGTCAGGTTCCCGGTCTGGAGTACACCCTGTGTAACTCCTTCGGTTTCGGCGGAACCAACGGTTCGTTGATCTTCCGTAAAGTGTAATCGTTGTTGATTGCTAAAAAGGCCCGCGATGCGGGCCTTTTTTTATCCTGCAGAATGCGCTGAAATCACGAGTCACGCTCAGGAGAGAACCATGTGGATTAACGGGTTAAAACAATCGATGCTGGCCGCCAGTGACCGCGGCCTGCAGTTTGGGGATGGCTGTTTTACTACCGCCGCGGTGCGTCAGGGTAAAATCGTGCTGCTGGAGAGCCACATTCAGCGCCTCAGAGAGGGTTGTGAGCGGTTATGGATTGATGGCGTCGACTGGCTTCAGCTTGAGACTGAAATGCGACAGGCCGCGCAGCAACAAACCCAGGCGGTGCTGAAAGTGATTATCAGCGCCGGCAGCGGCGGACGGGGCTACAGCCGGCGCGGCTGTGGTGAACCCACGCGAATCGTCTCGCTGGCACCCTGGCCGCAACACTACGCCGATTTACAGCAGCGTGGCGCGTCACTCCGACTCAGCCCGATCCGTCTGGCACGTAATCCACAGTTTGCCGGAATCAAGCACCTTAATCGTCTGGAGCAGGTGATGATCAGAGCTCATCTTGACCAGACAGACGCCGACGAGGCGCTGGTGCTTGACACTGAAGGTTGGGTGGTGGAATGCTGTGCGGCCAATTTATTCTGGCGTCAGGGCTCGCAAATTTTCACGCCTGATCTGTCAGCGTCGGGCGTGGATGGCATTATGCGGCGGAGTCTGATGGCGCAACTTGCTGCTGCAGGCCAGGCTTGCCAGGTAATAAAAAGCGAACCGGCGCAGTTGCTGGCCGCCGATGAAGTGGTGATATGTAACGCGCTGATGCCGGTCCTGCCGGTCCGACAGATAGAAGCGGTAGAGTTTACTGAGCGCTCGCTGTTTAATCAGTTGCGCGCAAGCTGTGAAAAGATAATGGATGCATCATGATTCGAAGCAAAAAAATCGTCGTCAGCCTGCTGGCGATCGTGGGTCTCGCGGCTGTGCTGAGTTACTGGCAGGTTAAGCGGTTTGCGGCTACTCCGTTAACCCTGCAGCAGGAAACGATCTACACGCTGCCTGCCGGCACGGGCCGGGTCGCACTTGAAGCGCAGTTGGAAGAGCAGAAGATTATTCCGCACAGTATCTGGTTTGGCGCGCTGCTGCGTCTGGAACCTGAACTGGCGACCTTCAAGGCGGGTACCTATCGCCTTGAGCCGACCATGACGGTGCGCTCGCTGTTACAGCTGCTGGCCAGCGGTAAAGAGGCGCAGTTCCCGGTGCGGTTCGTGGAAGGCCAGCGGCTGAAAGAGTGGCTGAGTGAGCTGCGCAAAGCGCCTTATATCCGGCATACCCTGAAAGATGATCAGTTCGCCACCCTTGCCAGCGCACTAAAAGTGGAGCCTGAGCAGCTGGAGGGCAACTTCTTCCCGGATACCTGGCTCTACACGGCTAATACCACCGATATGGCGCTGCTGCAGCGCGCTCATGAGCGGATGAAAAAAACCATTGCTGAGGTGTGGCAGGGACGGGCGGATAATCTGCCCTATAAAACCCCACAGGAGCTGGTGACCATGGCCTCAATCATTGAGAAAGAGACCGGCGTCAGCGAAGAGCGCGCGCGCGTAGCCTCGGTGTTTATCAATCGCCTGCGCACCGGTATGCGGTTACAGACCGATCCCACCGTCATCTATGGCATGGGCGACAGCTATAACGGGACGCTGACCCGCAAAGATCTTGAGACGGCCAGCGCTTACAATACCTATATCATTAACGGTCTGCCGCCGGGTCCGATCGCCATGCCGGGTAAAGCCTCTCTGCAGGCAGCGGCTCATCCCGAGAAAACCAACTATCTCTATTTTGTTGCGGACGGCAAGGGCGGCCATACCTTTACGACTAATCTTGCCAGCCATAACAAGGCGGTACAGGTCTACCGGCAGACGCTAAAGGAAAAAAATGAACAGTAAGTTTATCGTCATTGAAGGCCTGGAAGGCGCCGGCAAAACCACCGCGCGTGACGCCATCGTCGCCACGCTGCGTGCCCGTGGCATTCACGATCTGGTCTTTACCCGTGAGCCTGGCGGAACGCCGCTGGCAGAACAGCTGCGGGTGCTGTTTAAGCAGGGTATTGAGGGCGAGCAGGCCACAGATAAAGCGGAACTGCTGATGCTCTATGCGGCACGGGTTCAGCTGGTGGAAACGGTCATTAAACCGGCGCTGGCGCGCGGTGCCTGGGTGATCGGCGATCGTCATGATCTCTCCTCTCAGGCTTATCAGGGGGGTGGACGTGGACTTGATGCCGGTCTGATGCAGACGCTGCGCGATACCGTGTTAGGCGATTTCCGCCCCGATCTCACGCTCTATCTTGATGTGACACCCGATATCGGTCTGCAGCGCGCCCGTGCGCGCGGTGAGCTGGATCGCATTGAGCAGGAGTCATTGCGCTTCTTTGAACGCACCCGCGCGCGCTATCTGGCGCTGGCAGCGGAGGACCCCACCATCATCACCATAGATGCTACACAATCACTGGGCGATGTGACAGCGTCACTTCAGGCGGCGCTGGATGGCTGGCTGGCGGAGCAGGCGTGATGAACTGGTATCCGTGGCTGAATCAGCCTTATCGCCAGGTGATTGGCCAGCATCAGGAGAATCGCGCTCACCATGCGTTGTTGATCCAGGCGATGGCAGGTATGGGCGATGAGGCGCTGGTCTGGGGGATGAGCCGCTGGCTGATGTGCCAGCAGCGGGATGGCCTGAAAAGTTGCGGGCAGTGTCACGGTTGCCAGCTGATGCAGGCCAATACCCATCCTGACTGGTATCGGCTTGAGGCGGAGAAGGGCAAAAGTACCCTGGGCATCGACGCGGTGCGGCAGGTAACGGAAAAAATGTACCACTTTGGTCAGCAGGGCGGCGCGAAAGTGGTCTGGCTGCCGGATGCCGCGCAGCTTTCGGAAGCGGCGGCCAACGCCTTGCTGAAAACGCTGGAAGAGCCGCCAGCCAACAGCTGGTTCTTCCTCAGCAGCCGGGATCCCTCGCGCCTGCTGGCCACGCTGCGCAGCCGCTGCATGGCGCTGCATCTGACGCCGCCGGACGAAGGACAAAGCCTGCTCTGGCTGAAGAAGCACGCTGCGCACGACGAACAGATGCTGCTGGCGGCTCTGCGTCTGAGCGCAGGTGCACCCGGTGCGGCGCTGAGCCTGCTGGAAAACGGACCGTGGCAGGCCCGGCAGAAGCTCTGCGATGCGCTGTCCGCTGCGTTGCAGCAGGACATCCTGCAACTGCTGCCTGCGCTGAACGCCGACGACGCGGCAGCGCGTATCGGCTGGCTGCTCTCTTTGCTGCTGGATGCAATGAAGTGGCAGCAACATGCAGGTCAGTGGCTGAGTAATATCGATCGTCAGGATGTGGTGCAGTTGCTGGCCGGATACTTTTCTGCCAGCGCGCTCAACAGCAGCCTCCAGGATTGGATGCGCTGTCGCGAGCAGCTACTGCATGTGGCATCGGTGAATCGCGAATTATTGCTGACCGATCAGCTTCTGAGCTGGGCGGACAAACAGAAGCCCGCGCTTGTCGGCTAAACCTATCTGAGAGTAATTATGTTTATTGTGGATTCCCATTGCCATCTTGATGGCCTGGACTATGAAAAGAACCATCGTGACCTGGATGATGTGATCGCCAAAGCGGCGGCGCGTGATGTGAAATTTATGCTGGCAATCGCCACCACGCTGCCGGGTTTTCATACCCTTAAAAGTCTGGTCGGCGAACGGAAAAATATAGCGCTCTCCTGCGGTGTGCATCCGCTGAATCAGGAAGAGGCCTATGATGTTGAGGAGTTTCGTCGGCTCTCTGCCGATCCTCAGGTGGTGGCCCTGGGTGAAACCGGGCTGGATTATCACTATCAGCCAGAAACGAAAGATCAGCAGCAGCGTTCGTTCCGGGAACATATCCGTACCGGTATTGCGCTGAACAAACCGATCATTGTTCACACCCGTGATGCCCGCGAAGATACACTGGCGATTCTGCGTGAAGAGCAGGTTGAACGTTGCGGCGGCGTGCTGCACTGCTTCACTGAGGATCAGCCCACCGCAGCAAAACTGCTGGATATGGGCTTCTACATCTCTTTTTCCGGCATCGTCACATTCCGCAATGCCGAGCAGTTACGTGAAGCCGCACGCTATGTGCCGCTGGATCGGATGCTGGTGGAAACGGATTCGCCTTATCTGGCCCCGGTGCCTTTCCGTGGTAAAGAGAATCAGCCCGCTTATACGCGCGATGTTGCCGAATATCTGGCTGTCCTGAAAGGGGTGGATTTAGAAACGCTGGCAGCCACCACCACCCAAAACTTCTCCACGCTGTTTCATATCCCGATGAGCCAGCTGGGCGCCTGATCAGCTATTATTTCAGCCTCTGTAATTAATCTGTAACCTGCGTATATGACCCTGTTTTTTCAGACAGGGTCAGCTTTTTATCGCCGATTAGTGGTGCGGATCAGTAAGAAATTTCGTAAAGTGCGCCCTTGTGATTGTCGAAACGTGATACCCGTCAAAGTAACAAATCGGGAATTATTTTACCCTTCGTAATAAATCAAAAGGCGGTCACCGCCAGCCCGGCAAAGAATCCTCCCTCTTTGCCACGCGCACTGCGCAAATATGCACTCTTACTCAGGAGCTTCACGCTATGTTCAAAAATGCTTTTGCCAACCTTCAAAAGGTCGGTAAATCGCTGATGCTGCCGGTATCGGTTCTGCCGATTGCCGGTATTTTGTTAGGGGTCGGTTCAGCCAATTTCAGCTGGTTACCTGCAGTGGTTTCGCATGTGATGGCAGAAGCGGGTGGATCGGTGTTCGCCAACATGCCGCTGATTTTCGCTATCGGTGTGGCGCTGGGCTTTACCAATAATGACGGCGTTTCGGCGCTGGCAGCGGTTGTTGCTTATGGCATCATGGTGAAAACCATGGCGGTGGTTGCCCCGCTGGTGCTGCATCTGCCTGCGGCGGAGATCGAGGCTAAACACCTCGCCGACACCGGGGTGCTGGGCGGTATTATCGCCGGTTCCATCGCCGCTTACATGTTTAATCGCTTCTACCGCATCAAGCTGCCAGAATATCTGGGCTTCTTTGCCGGTAAGCGTTTTGTGCCGATTATTTCCGGTCTGGCAGCTATCATTCTCGGCGTACTGCTCTCCTTTATCTGGCCACCGATAGGTTCCGCGATTCAGGAGTTCTCACAGTGGGCTGCCTATCAAAACCCGGTTGTCGCCTTTGGTATTTATGGCGTAATTGAACGCGCGTTGGTGCCATTTGGTCTGCATCACATCTGGAACGTTCCTTTCCAGATGCAGATCGGTGAATACACCAATGCGGCAGGTCAGGTGTTCCACGGTGATATCCCGCGCTATATGGCGGGTGACCCGACCGCAGGTAAACTCTCTGGCGGCTTCCTGTTCAAAATGTACGGTCTGCCAGCGGCAGCGATTGCTATCTGGCATTCAGCGAAGCCTGAAAATCGCGCCAAAGTGGGCGGTATCATGATCTCCGCCGCGCTGACCGCATTCCTGACCGGTATCACCGAACCGATTGAATTCTCATTCATGTTCGTGGCACCAATCCTGTATGTGATCCATGCGCTGCTGGCGGGTCTGGCATTCCCAATCTGTATCCTGCTGGGGATGCGTGATGGCACCAGCTTCTCTCACGGTCTGATCGACTTTATCGTCCTGAGCGGCAACAGCAGTAAAATCTGGCTGTTCCCGATTGTTGGTATCATCTATGGTCTGGTTTACTACACCATATTCCGTGTACTGATCGCGAAGCTGGATCTGAAAACACCTGGCCGTGAAGAGAGCAGCAGCAGCGAGCAATCTACCGCAACCGGTACCGAGATGGCGGGCAAACTGGTGGCGGCGTTTGGTGGTAAAGAGAACATCACCAACCTGGATGCCTGTATCACCCGTTTACGTGTCAGCGTCGCCGATGTGGCGAAAGTGGATCAGACTGAACTGAAAAACCTCGGCGCCCGTGGCGTGGTGGTAGCCGGTTCCGGTGTGCAGGCGATTTTCGGGACTAAATCCGATAACCTGAAAACCGATATGGATGATTACATCCGCAGCATGTAATGATTTACAGCGATGAAAAAGCCCCGCTTAGCGGGGCTTTTTTTTGGCCGGGATTCAGAGGTAAACGCGCAGATACTCTGTCAGGCAGAGCAGGGCCATCGCCTGGCCGTAGGGCATAGAGGTCAGAGGAACCGTGCGGTAGTAATCCAGATCCTTGCCCATTGCGGTACCAAAGGAGACCTGTTTTAACTCGCCATCGTCATCAATATTGGCAATCACGCCGCGCAACGCTTTTTCTGCCACCTCGCGATACTCCGCGGGCAGATAACGCTTGCGAACCCCTTTCAGAATGCCATAGGCAAACCCGGCGGTGGCGGAGGCTTCCGGGTAGCTGTGCGGATCATCAAGCAGGGTGTGCCACAATCCGCTGCTGTGCTGACACTCCCTGAGCGCCTTTACCTGGGTCTCCAGCACCTGCTGCAGAAAACGGCGGGTAGCGTGATGCTCAGGCCAGTTCATCATCTCCAGGAAGTCGGGAATGACAATCGTCACCCAGCTGTTACCGCGCGCCCAGCGTGCATCAGCAAAGTTATGGCGACCGTCAAAGTTCCAGCCGTGGAACCATAAGCCGGTTTTGCGATCCATCAGAAACTGGGTGTGCAGCAGGAACTGATAACTCGCTTCTTCAATCCACTCATCGCGCTTCAGCAACTGGCCAATTTTCGCCAGCGCCATTACGCTCATCATCAGCGTATCGTCCCAGAGCTGCTGCGGGTTTTCGTTGTTATAGACAATGTGCTGCAGGCCGCCTTGTTCGGTACGCGGCATCTCATACATGACCCATTCTGCCCAGCGCTCCAGCACCGGCACCCAGGCCGGGTTCCCGGTCTCTTCGTAACGGTAGGCCAGCGTCAGAAAAGGACAAACGGTATTCACATTTTTGGTCGGCGTGCCTTCCGCCAGACGCTGCGTAAACCACTCATCAATAATGGCCAGCGTCTGCTGGTCACCGGTCTGCTGATAGTAGTGCAGCATGCCATACAGACCGATGCCGTGTGTCCATTCCCAACCCGCCCAGCCTTTGGTATCAATCACCCGGCCATCGTCCAGCCGTAATAAAAATTCGCCTGTCTCATCGGTGATGTTAACCAGATTCTGTGTCAGCTTTTGAATCAGCTGTACCAGTTCGCTGCGTGGCAACAGATGCTCGGGCTGGCACAATAATTTGCTGTGTTTAACGGGAAATACAGTCATGGTTTATTCCTGTCGTTTTAAGGTCGGGTTTAAAGAAGGGTTTAAAGTGGGATGTGCGGACAATTTTTCCGGCGCTGGCTTATTACGATTAAGGAAGCCAATGTTGTTGTTGCCCCAAAGATTTTCGTAAGGCATGCCAGCCAGCGTTTCTACAATTCCGCGTGCTTCCGGCGTGATGCTTTCCGGCACGATGCGGCCCGCGTCGCGCATCTTCAGCGTCTCCTGGCGCAGCACAGTGTGGGTCTGCAGATTAAGCTTAAAGCGCAGTGACACGATAAAGCCGCAGGCCAGCACGGCCACAGTGCCTATGCTGAGAATCGCCAGGATAGTGTGGCTGACGCCGGGTACCTGGGTCGCCTGGCCAGAAACAAAGCCGGAGAGCTGCAGCACGATACCGACCAGCATAACTGCGCCAGCCTGCGACGCTTTACGCGTCAGGGTCATGATGCCGGCAAAAATCCCTTCACGGCGCTGTCCGGTGATCACCTCATCCACATCGGCGATATAGGTATAGGTGTTCCACGGCACATAGTTGATGCCGCCACGTCCCAGGCCTGCCAGGGCAGAGATCACCAACAGCAGCGACATGTTGTCGTTCATTCCGGCATACCACAATCCAGCGTAGGAGAGCGCCGCCAGGCCAAACAGCACAGCCACCAGACGGTAGGCGGGCGCGGGTCCCATGCGGATGCAGAGCGGAATCATCGCCATCACGGCAATAAACTGCAGCACCGCCATGGTGCCCATCAGGCTGGAGGCGACCTGAGCGCTCTGCATCAGCACAAATACCACATACCAGGTAAAGACGGCGTTAAACACATCCTGGGCGATATAGCCGCCGAGGTACATGCCAAGGTGCTGGCGGAAGATGCGGATGCGTAAGGTTGAAGCCAGCTCGACATAGAGCCGCTTGAGATTCTGCATCAGCGTCAGCTGCTGCTTTTCCTGTTCTGCACGGCGTGACTCGGCGTAAAAGTCGTCGGGGTGACGCTCCCAGGTAAAGCACCACACCAGCGTCAGCACCAGCGCGCAGATTACCGAGAACACCAGGCTGGCGTAGAAGAAGGAGAGAGGATTATCTTTGCCCAGCATACCCAGCAAAATACCGGGTAAAAAGGCAGCCAGAATGGCCGACAGCTGAGCCAGGCCGATGCGGGCACCGGAGAAGCGGGTTTTCTGTTTGAAATCGTCGGTCATTTCCGGCACCAGCGTTTCATACGGCACCAGGATCATGGTGTAGACGATATCAAACAGCAAATACGTGCAGAGATACCACCAGAAACTCATGTCGCTGAGCCACATCAGGCTATAACTGAATACAGAGGGTATGCCGAGCAGGATAAAAAATTTGCGGCGGCCAAAGCGTTTGCCCAGCCAGGTCGAACCGAAGTTATCGGTCAGAAAGCCCATCAGCGGACTGACTATCGCATCCAGCACGCGGGCAGCGGCAAAGATCAGCGTGGCCTGAATCGGGGTTAACCCACAAAAGGTGGTGTAAAAATAGAGCAACCAGGCGGCGGTCAGCGCCGTGGTGCCTGCTCCAAGAAAATCTCCGGAACCGTAGGCCAGATAGTGGCCAAGACCAATTTTACGTGAGCGCATGTCTGATGCTCCTTGATGTTTATGGCGGTTTATCCCTGGTGACGCCGGTCATCTCACCCGGACTGGTTAGCAAAGTAGAACTGACGGGGCGGCTAAACCTTCGCAATTTGGCAAGTGCTGGCGCTGAAGTGGCAGTCATACAAAGAAAAGGGTGGCGAAATTCTAATTTATAAAACAGCGTTTCATTTTCTGGTGTGACAGGGGCGTTGCCAGCATTCTGAACAGCGTGCGGGTCACGGAGAGAGGGGGCTGCTGCAAAGGCAGGCGAACAATGCAAGAAAAGTGGTCCTGAGGTTGAAAGAAAACAAATTTCTCCCGCATACTGATTGATTAAGACTCAGGCTAAAGGAATTGCACCATGGCAGAAGAAACCATTTTTAGTAAAATTATCCGCCGCGAAATCCCCGCTGATGTGGTTTATCAGGATGAGCTGGTCACTGCCTTCCGCGACATTTCGCCCAAAGCGCCAACCCATATTTTAATCGTGCCGAATGTGCTGATCCCAACGGTCAACGAGGCGGAAGCGGCGCATGAGCATGCGCTGGGACGTATGTTTACTACCGCGGCGAAAATCGCCCGTCAGGAAGGTATCGATCAAAATGGTTATCGTCTGATTGTGAACTGCAATCAACATGGTGGTCAGGAGGTTTATCACATTCATATGCATCTGCTGGGCGGTGAACCGCTGGGACCGATGCTCTCTAACTGACCTGATAACGGAAGCGTGCTATGCGATCCTGGCTGACTGGCCTGCCGATCCTGCTCTGCCTGACGGCATGCAGCAGTGAAAAACCGATGATCAATACGTCACAGTCGCTGGTGATGGAGTCCTCTGTGCTGTCGGCAGGGATCATTACCGATGAACCGACGCTGGATGAGAACGATGGACTAAAGCGTGCCACCAGCGTGCTCTATAATCAGCGCGAAACACCGGTTGTTGTGCACTATCGTTACTACTGGTATGACGACAAAGGGCTGGAAATCACCCCGCAGGAACCGGCGCAGACCGTTACCGTTCCGGCGCAGGGCAGCATTATCGCCACTTCGCAACTGGGTAACCTGACGGCCAGCAAGGTTCGTCTTTATCTCTATCTTTAAGGATTTTCTACGTGATACGCAGTGTTAATCGTACCGGAGCGCTCCTGATGGCGCTCATTCTGACCGGCTGTGTGGTGAAACAGCAGCAGCCTGCACCAGTTGAACCGACTCAGCCTGTGGAGCCGGTGCAGCCCGTTCCACAACCTGAACCGGTGCCGCAACCGCAGCCTGTGCCGCAGCCACCGAAACTGGTCACTATCAACTGGGATGCCAGCGTTCAGCCGCTGGTGGCGCAGATGTTACAGGCTGCCAGCGCCGAGCCGGGCAGCGTGTTGCTGGTGGATCGCGTTAAAAACAGCACCAACGGTGCGCTGCAAAGCGAGAAAGCGACGGCAGCTATCCAGAATGCGCTGAATAACAACGGCAAATTCACCCTGGTTTCTGCTGACCAACTGGCGCAGGCCAAGCAGACGCTGGGATTATCGCCGGATGACAGCCTGAACTCGCGCAGTAAAGCGATTGGCCTGGCGCGTAACGTTAACGCTCAGTATGTGCTCTACAGCAACGCGCGTGGCGATGTCAAAGCGCCGACGCTGCAAATGCAACTGATGCTGGTTCAGACAGGCGAAATCATCTGGTCCGGCAACGGCATTGCACAGAATTAATCCCGCTTTCCAGCGGATGATTCAGCAGGTCACCGGCGAACCAGAAAAGACATCCTTTATCCCGCTTGCCGGTCTGACCGGACATAGCCAGAAGATTGTCAGCCCGCGCGGAACCTTTATCGCGCGGGCGGCACCGCAACCGGCTATTCCGTTTGTGGATCGGCAGCGCGAATTCCGTCTGTTACGCAAATTGCAAGCCAGCGGAGTGGCACCGCAGCCCGTGGCGGGCCATCGTCAGGGAATCATCCTGACCTGGTGCGCAGGCGATGCGCTGGATGAACACCGCTTCAGCCAGCAGCGTCCACAGATCGTGGCACTGCTACAGCAGCTGCATCAGCAGCCGCTGACCGGCTATCGTCTGCAGTTGTTGCCGCTGTTATGGCGCTACTGGCAGCTCACTCCACAGCGGCATCACCGCTGGTTGCGGGCGCTCAGGCGTCTGACGCAGCAGGGTGAACCCCAGCCGCTGCGGCTGGCTCCGCTGCACATGGATCTGCATGCCGGAAATGTCATACAAGGTCCCGAAGGTCTGCGTCTGATCGACTGGGAGTATGCCGCCGATGGCGACGTGGCGCTGGAGCTGGCGGCTGTCTGTGCCAGCGATCCGCAGCACCAGGCCGACTGGCTGGCTGAGTATGCCGCGGCGATGCAGTTGCCGCTTACCGCGCTGGTGCATCAGGTCAGACGCTGGCAGCCCTGGCTGCAGTTGCTGATGGCCAGCTGGTATCAGCTCCGTGCCGGTCAGCGTGACGACGACACATTACAACAGCTGGCTCGACAGAGCTGGGAACAGATTTAATCGCGTTACGCAGGTGCGTTTCGCTACAGGATTCATGATATGAGATCAGATTTACCCGGCCCACTGATGCTTGACGTCGAGGGTTATGAACTGGATGGCGAAGAGCGCGACATCCTGCAGCATCCGCTGGTGGGCGGTTTAATTTTATTTGCCCGAAATTATCATGATCCCGCACAGCTGGCTGAGCTGGTGCGGCAGATCCGCGCCGCCTCTCACACCCGGCTGGTAGTGGCGGTGGATCAGGAGGGCGGTCGCGTGCAGCGTTTCCGTGACGGCTTCACCCAACTGCCTGCCATGCAATCTTTTGCTGCGTTGCACGACCTGGATACCGCCGGTGAACTGGCGCAACAGGCGGGATGGCAAATGGCGGCCGAGATGATCGCCATGGATATTGATATCAGCTTTGCGCCGGTACTCGATATTGGTCATATCAGCGCCGCGATTGGCGACCGTTCTTTCCATGCCGATCCGGCCATCGCCCTTGACGTTGCCCGCCGCTTTATTGCCGGGATGCACGAGGCGGGCATGAAGACTACGGGCAAACATTTTCCGGGTCACGGTGCGGTGAGTGCGGATTCGCATAAAGAGACCCCACGCGATCCGCGGGACGAAAAGACGCTGCGTGAGCATGACATGGCAATCTTCAGCAAGCTGATTACCGAACAGGCGCTGGACGCCATCATGCCGGCACACGTCATCTACTCCGAAGTTGATCCGCTGCCCGCCAGTGGTTCGCCATACTGGCTTAAAACCGTGCTGCGTGAGCAACTGGGCTTTGACGGTATTATTTTCTCCGACGATCTGTCGATGGAGGGCGCAGCGGTGATGGGCAGCTATCCTGAGCGGGCGCAGCAGTCTCTTTCCGCGGGCTGTGACATGATTCTGGTCTGCAATCAGCGTCAGGGCGCCATCAGTGTACTGGATAACCTGATCCCGGTCGGGTCAGAGCGGGTCACACAGCTGTATCATCAGGGCAGGTTTAACCGCGATGAACTGCGGGGAACGCATCGCTGGAAAAACAATGCTCAGCAACTGAGTGCGCTTCAGGAACGCTGGCTGGCTCATAAGGCGTCGTGGTAAGCAGTGACTGCCCGGCGCTATCACTACCTTGAGGATTATCATGATCATCTATCTGCACGGTTTTGATTCCAACAGTCCGGGCAATCACGAAAAAGTGCTGCAACTGCAATTTATCGATCCTGACGTCAGGTTGATCAGTTACAGCACCCGCCATCCCAAACATGACATGCAGTTTCTGCTAAAAGAGACCGATAAGATGCTGACGCTTTCTGACGACGACCGGCCGCTGATTTGCGGCGTCGGACTGGGCGGCTTCTGGTCAGAGCGCATTGGATTTCTGTGCGGCATCCGGCAGGTGATTTTTAATCCCAACCTCTCGCCGCAGGCGAACATGGAAGGGAAGATCGACCGGCCGGAGGAGTATCAGGATATCGCAACGAAGTGCGTCAGTGATTTTCGCGAGCGTAATCGTGACCGCTGTCTGGCCATTCTCTCCCGTCACGATGAGGCGCTCGACAGCCAGCACATTGCTGACCAGCTGCATCCGTTTTATGAAATTGTCTGGGATGAGACGGAAGGGCACAAATTCAAAAATATATCCCCACACCTTAAGCGGATAAAAGCTTTTAAAACATTAGGTTAAGCAGCAAAGGCACCGTAAGGTGCCTGTTTTTATTACGTAATTATCTGAGTTTTATTTTCCCGCTTTGATGTATATCAATATTCTTATGTTCTCCTCTTCCCGCCATGCTATTCTCCCAGCAGATTGCGATTTTAACTTCGCCAACCCTATGTTTCTTAAGGTTTAATTTAACCTTTGGTTAACTTTTGGTTCACAATTTGAGGGGGTCTTTGTTGACTACGTCTGTTAAGAAAATTGTTATTGTCGGAGGGGGAGCGGGCGGCCTGGAAATGGCCACGCAGCTGGGCCATAAACTGGGTCGTAAAAAGAAGGCCGAGATTATCCTGGTTGATCGTAACCACAGTCATTTGTGGAAGCCGCTGCTGCACGAAGTGGCGACCGGCTCAATGGACGAAGGCATTGATGCATTGAGCTATCTGGCTCATGCCCGCAATCACGGTTTTGAGTTCCAGCTGGGTTCGCTTACCGATATCGATCGCACCCGAAAAGTGATCCGCCTGGCCGAAGTGCTGAATGCGCAGGGCGAAGTGCTGGTGCCACAGCGTGAAGTGGCCTACGACCAGCTGGTGATGGCGCTGGGCAGCACCTCGAATGATTTCGGTACGCCGGGCGTTAAAGATCACTGCATCTTCCTGGATAATCCGCATCAGGCGCGTCGTTTCCATAACGAAATGCTCAACCTGTTCCTGAAATTCTCCGCCAGCGAAGGCCGGGTCGAGAAAGTTAACATCGCCATCGTGGGCGGCGGGGCAACAGGCGTTGAGCTGTCAGCTGAATTGCACAACGCGGTGAAACAGCTGCACAGCTACGGCTTCAAAGGCCTGGGACGCGAAGCGCTGAACGTGACGCTGGTGGAAGCGGGTGAACGTATCCTGCCTGCACTGCCACCACGCATCTCTGCTGCGGCACATCAGGAGCTGACCAAGCTGGGCGTTCGCGTGCTGACGCAGACCATGGTCACCAGCGCCGAGCGTAATGGCCTGAATACCAAAGGCGGTGAATTTATTGAAGCCGATCTGATGGTCTGGGCGGCTGGGATTAAAGCACCCGACTTCCTGAAAGAGATTGGCGGACTGGAAACCAACCGCATCAATCAGCTGGTGGTCAAAGAGACGCTGCAAACCACGCTGGACGATGACATCTACGCGATTGGCGACTGCGCCTCCTGCGCCTTGCCGGGCGGCGGTTTTGTACCACCGCGCGCCCAGTCAGCGCATCAGATGGCTTCACGCGCCATGGACAACATCCTGGCGCAGCGTGACGGTAAACCGCTGAAAGCCTATGTCTATAAAGATCATGGCTCGCTGGTATCGCTCTCCCGCTTCAGTACGGTCGGCAGCCTGATGGGCAACCTGATGCGTGGCTCAATGATGGTGGAAGGGCGCATCGCGCGCTTTGTCTACATCTCGCTTTACCGTATGCACCAGATTGCGCTGCACGGCTACTTCAAAACCGGTCTGATGATGCTGGTCGGCAGTATTAACCGGGTTATTCGTCCCCGGCTGAAGCTGCACTAAGCAACAGTAATAACGCTGGCTAATTAATGTTAAGCCTCCTCCTTTATGAGGGGGCTTTTTTATGCCCTTGAGGGGCACACATTAAGACAAATTAAACATCAGTTTCCTGTATGATGATTAATAAGAAATCCCGGACTTAATGCCGGGATTTTACTTTACAGGTCAGTCAATTATCCTTCAGTCGCCAGCCGGATGATCAGCTGTCCCGGCCCGGTGATCACCTCGATCTTCTGCCCGGTAGTAAAACCCAGTGCTTCCAGCCAGCGCCCTTTAATGGTGAGCTGTGGCAGCGGGTTCGGCTGGCCCTTATTAGGCCGGTATCCCACTTTGTAATAATGTACCTGCGTTCCGCTGGCGGCGGTTGTGGGCGTGCGGGTTTCTGACTTATGATGCGTGTCAGCCATAATTAACTCCCAATCAGTTAGTTGTGGTCAGCGGGCTGTTGGTGTTCCACCACCTTCAGCCCGCGCTAAAAAATCTCTCGTTACGCTATTCCTGTTCCGTTTTAACTGTTTAAATATACACCTCATGCGGCGTAAACTCGCTGAAAGCTTAGTAATAAATTGCGAGCTGTCTTTGAAAATCAGATAGTTTTCTGCGGTCTGGCTTTCGTTCATTTTTCTTCACAGCCAGCTTAAAAATAACGATTTTGGGAAAATACAGGTATTATTTTTCCGAATGCTTTCATTTATTCAGAGGGGTTTAAATAGAACTGTAACTTAGTCTTTTAAAGGGTTGGGAACATATCAGGTCAGTTAATAATCTGCGTTAATGGATTGTATAAGGAAGGATAATTTTCTGGATGTATGTGCCGTAATGGTTTTCAGGGGTTTTGCTTTTTTATGGCAACTCGGTCTTGATACCTCTAATTCTTTTTGGTCTAATAGTGCCATTAAGAATTGATTGATAACTAATCGCCAGGATGAATCCTGTGGTTAAATTCTTTACTTAACCTAAATTAAATGGCCGAAGTGCCATTTAATAAGGCTGGAGTTTAAGTTTCACATTCACTCAGGCCAGCTTGTTTAAAAAAACCGGGTATGAATAGATGCTCTCCGACCGATCTGAACATCAGGCGCGGAGCGCTACATAAAATTCCTGTCCGATACAGGCGGATAGATAAAAAATTTATCCTGTCCGTCGGGTATTGGTGATTCAGGGAACGAAGTCCTGCGTTAAGCGCAGGGAAATAATGTTAAATTATGAAAAGGAATTAACTACATGACCTCTAAAATGACGATGCTGGCATTACTGTGTGGCGGTCTTCTCGTGGGCAGCAATGCGCTGGCTGATAATCACACCGTCTCGGTTGGATATGCACAAAGCAAGGTTGAAGACTTTAAAAATATCCGTGGCGTCAACGTTCAGTATCGCTATGAATGGGAGTCTCCTCTCAGTGTGATTGGCTCATTCAGCTACATGAAAGGCGATGAAAGTTTTTCTGAGCGAGAAGATTTTTATGGCGATGTCAGCGGATATGATGGAAAAACCAAAGTGAAATATTACTCACTGATGGCAGGTCCTGCATATCGCATCAATGACTACATCAGCTTCTATGGATTAATTGGTGTTGCCCATACCAAAGTGGATGAGAACGTGACTTATATCGGAGTCTACTCCGAAGAATATAGCGAAAATAAAACCTCTTTTGCCTATGGCGCTGGTGTTGTCGTGAATCCTATCAGCAACCTCTCTGTGAGTGTTGGCTATGAAGGTACTCGCGTAAAATATAACGAAGATGTTGCCATCAATGGCTTTAACATCGGCATCGGATACCGTTTCTGATTCAACGCTAAAAACCGCAACCCTGGTCATCTGGTCAGGGTTGTTTTTTTGCACTCTGGAAAGGACCGTTTTTTATAAAGGTCGAATCAGGCAGTTCTTCGATACATTTAAAATAGTACCTGATCCTGTCTGACCAAAGACGTCGATCTTCTGAATTAACCGGTTTGAATTTTGTTAAAACAAAGAAAAATAATTACAGCTTCAGGGGGCGAGAATGTTATGTATTAAATGTCAGGAAGCAGAAGAGAATAAAGAATCAGGCTTTTGTGATAATTGTGAAAAAAAGAAGAGGGCAGGATTAATGGCTTATTATATCTGCCAGCTTTAGGCTTGATTATTGGTTTTTTTACAATGCTGTATAATGATTTTTGTATTGTTTCGTTGATTGCCAACACTTATCAGAAACAAGGTGTGGTTAATAGTTTTAGTGTTTTATTATTAGCGCTGTCCATTATTAATGCTCCCGTAACAGTGCTGGCTTGCTGGTTCTTCTTTAGGAAGAAAGTAAAAACCAGATACGTGATGATAACGTACTATTTATACGGTCTTATCTTTGCGAGTTTTTGCACGCTTTATCCTGCTTTGGTTTTTCACGTAAACATTACGCAGCCTGCTATCAATATGCTGGCTCGGGCCTTAATCAGTTGTCTGATATGGGTACCATATTTTATTTTTTCCAGCAGGATTAATAAAGTCTTTGTGCATTAATACGGTCAATATTTTTTGTCACAAAATAAACGATGGGTAACGCAACACCCGCCTCGTTATAGTACCAATAAAATAACCAGTTCCAGTCTGTGTCAGTTAAATTAAGGATAATAAAGAATGGCTGCAAAAATTTTAATCACCGGATTGATAGCACTATTATTGAGTGGTTGCACGGCAGGCTTCAGACCTTCACTGGATGATTATAAAGGACAGGATGCGGCCCGAATCCGGGTGGGTTCAGAGGGCAATACGGCACTTCAGTTCTATGAAAAACAGAGTTCAGGTTGCTATAAAAAAATGCTGGAACGCCGTATCACTTCTGGTTTTGCCATTCTGGGCATCCCCGTTACAGGTAATAAACGGATAGGTATGCCAGCGTCGTCTGAAAACAAGGGTGCTTTCATCAATGAATTTACCCTGAAGCCAGGACAAATGATTCGTGTCATTCACTACTGGACAGAGGCTGGGTACCATCAGAACACTCAAAAATCGGCCACTGTTGAATTTATTCCTCAGGCTAACCATGACTACGATATTGTAGTCAGAGGGTCCGAATATTCAGGCGATAGCGTTTCCATCAAAGACCTTACCCCCAATGGCACCATTGTGGGCTGGGGCGAAGTGAAGGTATGCCCATCCGAGAGCATTTTTGATTAGTTTCCTTTTTCTTCGTTCCTGAAGCCTGAGTGCTTCAGGAATGAATGTTCCCGATAACGGTACATAAAGTCGATGCTTTTGGGTAACGATGGAAAGGCCGTTGCCATAACGGGCAGTCAGGCTTTGCTTAAGGTATATAAAATTATATGCCGTTGATTTAATTGGTTTAATTTCCTTAGCGAAAAAGCATCATTAATAACGTTCCCCACCTCAGAACTCTCCTAAAAACTGGTCCTGATAGCAAAGTGACCAATTTCCTCCATTTATCTGATGTTGCATTTTCGGTCCATCTGTAAAACTTCATCTCAACAAACACGGCGCGTCGCGCACGCCGGTTATACCTCAGTTAACGAGGATGCTTTAGCAGCAGGATTGCGCGGTAACACTTTTCAGGAGGAACTTCCTGTGAATAAATCAATGTTAGCGGGTATCGGTATTGGTGTGGCAGCAGCTCTGGGTGTTGCAGCCGTAGCAGGCATGAACGTGTTTGATCGCGGTCCTCAATATGCTCAGGTACTGTCTGCAACGCCAATCAAAGAGAGCATTAAACAGCCTCGTCAGGAGTGCCGTAATGTCACTTTGACTCACCGTCGGGCCGTGCAGGATGAAAACCGTCTTGCCGGGTCTGTATTAGGTGCAGTGGCAGGTGGAGTGCTGGGTCACCAGTTTGGTGGCGGTCGCGGCAGAGATGTGGCGACAGTAGCAGGTGCGGTAGCGGGGGGTTATGCCGGTAATCAGGTCCAGGGCGGACTGCAGGATCGGGATACCTACACCACAACCGAACAGCGCTGCAAAACCGTTTACGACAAACAAGAGAAAAAACTGGGATATGACGTGACCTATAAAATAGGCGATCAGCAGGGTAAAATCCGTATGGAAAATGACCCCGGCACGCGTATTCCACTGGATCGCAATGGTCAGCTGGTTCTCAACGGCGATCAGGCGTAATTGGGCAAAGCTTTGCCGCTCACGCGGCCACACAGCACAACGTAATACAGCAGTAATGAAAAAGGCGCATCTCAGGATGCGCCTTTTTTTGCGGCAAACTAACCGGCGCTTTACCGGTTAGCTTAGCAACGCACGGGCAGGGTTTTACGCCTGCCGTTGAGCCAGTTGCGAAACGAATCCCTGCACCCACTCAAGCCGCACCTTTCTTTCCGATAGCTCACGGGTAAACCGCAGTCGTGTCGGACCGTCCAGCTTCCACTGCTGAGGCTCTTTCTGCAGCAGGCCTATCAGCCATGCCGGATCCACGTTGTTCTTCGGCGCAAAATCGAAATAACCGCCTTTGTCGCTGGCTTCGATCTTACGCAGACCGACAGCGCGGGCTTTCAGCCGGATAATCGCCACATCCAGCAGATTACGCGCCGGATCGGGCAGCAGGCCAAAGCGGTCGATCATCTCAACCTTCAGCTCCTGCAACTCCTCTTCAGCCTCCGCGCTGGCGATGCGTTTATAGAGTGAAAGACGGGTACTGACATCCGGGATAAAGGTCTCGGGCAGCAGGGCGGGCATCCGCAGCTCCACCTCGGTCTGGTTGCTGGTGAGATCTTCCAGTGACGGCTCGCGACCCGCTTTCAGCGCCTCGACTGCATTCTCCAGCAGCTCCATATAAAGCGTGAAGCCCAGCGTCTCCATCTGTCCGCTCTGCTCATCACCCAGCAGTTCGCCGGCACCGCGAATCTCCAGGTCGTGCGTTGCCAGGGCAAAACCGGCTCCCAGATCTTCCAGTGAAGCGATCGCCTCCAGCCGCTTATGCGCATCGGCGGTCATCGACTTCGGATGCGGCGTTAACAGCCAGGCATAAGCCTGATGATGCGAGCGCCCGACGCGACCACGCAGCTGATGCAACTGCGCCAGGCCAAAGTGATCGGCCCGCTCGATGATGATGGTATTAGCGGTCGGAATGTCGATCCCGGTTTCGATAATGGTGGTACAGACCAGCACGTTGAAACGCTGATGGTGGAAATCGTTCATCACACGTTCCAGATCACGCTCACGCATCTGACCATGACCAATAGCGACACGCGCTTCCGGCACCAGTTCGCTGAGACGCTGCGCCGCTTTCTCGATATTTTCAACGTCATTGTAGAGATAGTAGACCTGTCCGCCACGCAGAACCTCACGCAGGATTGCTTCGCGGATCACCAGATCGTCAAATTCACGGACAAAGGTTTTCACCGCTAAACGGCGGGCAGGCGGCGTGGCGATGATCGAGAGATCGCGCATGCCGCTCATGGCCATATTCAGGGTACGAGGGATTGGCGTTGCGGTCAGCGTCAGAATGTCCACATCGGCGCGCATCGCCTTGATGCGCTCTTTGTGACGCACCCCGAAACGGTGCTCTTCATCGACAATCAGCAGACCGAGATCGTGCCATTTGAGATCGCTCATCAGCAGCTTATGGGTGCCGATTAAGATGTCGATCTTGCCATCGCTGGCCTGTTCCAGCACCTGCGCCTGCTCTTTGGCAGTACGGAAACGGGAAAGCATCTCAATGCGAACCGGCCAGTTGGCGAAGCGATCGCGGAAGTTGTCGTAATGCTGCTGTGCCAGCAGGGTGGTCGGCACCAGTACGGCCACCTGTTTATGGTTCTCAATCGCCAGAAACGCCGCGCGCATGGCCACTTCGGTTTTACCGAAACCAACGTCGCCGCACACCAGACGGTCCATCGCCAGCGGCTCGCACATATCACTCAGCACCGCGTTGATCGCCTGCGCCTGGTCCGGGGTGGTTTCAAACGGGAAGCTTTCGCAGAACAGCTGATACTGCTCGCGATTATGCTTAAAGGCAAAGCCGGTTTTGGCGGCGCGCTGAGCATAGATATCCAGCAGTTCAGCCGCCACATCACGCACTTTCTCAGCCGCTTTCTGCCGTGCGCGTGACCAGGCATCGCTGCCCAGTTTGTGCAGTGGTGCATTATCGTCGGCACCGCCTGCGTAGCGGCTGATCAGGTGCAGCGATGAAACCGGCACATAAAGTTTGGCGTCGTTGGCGTAAGAGAGCATCAGGTATTCCGCCTCAATGCCGCCGGCTTCCAGCGTGGTGAGGCCAATATAGCGACCCACACCGTGTTCCAGATGCACCACCGGCTGGCCGGGATGCAGCTCCGCCAGGTTACGAATCAGAATGTCCGGATTGATAGTGCGACGGGTATCCTGACGGCGACGGCTGACGCGTTCGCCCAGCAAATCGCTTTCGCAAATCAGCGCCCGGTTGCCCTGGGTATCAATAAAACCGCGCTCGCTGGCGCCGATCATCAGTCGAAAACGCTCTTCGCCGGTCTCATCGAAGCGGTGCACCGGCTGAGGACGCAGTTTAATCCGGGCCAGCAGATCCTGCAGGCTCTCACGGCGGCCTTCACTTTCGACCGAGAAGACCACGGTGCCGCTGAAGGTCTCAATAAACTGACGCAGATGATCGAGCGGCGCTTTTGCCTGCGCCTGAACGGTCAGGTCAGGCAGCGGGGTATAACCGAGGTTGGTATTCGCGGCTTTGGCGGGCAGCACCTCATTGGTCATCTGGATGCGCGGCCAGGCTTTCAGCTCCCCCATTAATGCATCCGGACGCAGCCACAGGGTGACCGGCTCCAGCAGTGGACGCATCGGATCAACGCGGCGATTTTCATAACGCGCCTCGGCATCCTGCCAGAAGCGGCTGGCGCTGCCTTCAAGATCGCCACAGTTCACAATCAGGGTATTATCCGGCAGATAGCTGAACAGACTGGGTAACGGCTGCTCAAAAAACAGCGGCTGCCAGTATTCGATGCCCGCTGGCAACGTGCCTTTGCTGACCTGCTGATAGACATGCTCCGACTCACGGCGCACATCAAACGTTTCACGCCAGCGGCTGCGGAACAGCTCAATGGCGGCTTTGTCGCTGGGAAACTCATGCGCAGGCAGCAGGTTAATTTCGGGGACCGCTTCCAGCGTGCGCTGACTGTCGACGTCGAACAGGCGCAGGCTGTCGATCTCATCATCGAAAAAGTCGATGCGGTAGGGCTGATCGCTGCCCATCGGGAACAGATCGAGCAGGGCGCCGCGCGTGGCATATTCACCGTGCTCCATCACCTGATCGACATGGCGATAGCCGGCCTGCTCAAGCTGGTCGCGCAGCCGGTCGCGAGACAGTTTTTGTCCCTGCTTCATCACCAGCGCATGGCCGTGCAGGAAACTGTGCGGGCAGACGCGCTGCATCAGGGTGTTGACCGGCATGATCAGCATACCGCGCTGCATCACCGGCAACTGGTAGAGGGTCGACAGGCGGGCGGAGATAATATCCTGATGCGGCGAAAAGCTGTCGTAGGGCAGCGTTTCCCAGTCGGCAAGGTGCGCCACCGGCAGATCGGTAAACTGGCGGATTTCATCCAGCAGACGCAGAGCGGTTTGGGTATCGGGTGTAATCATTAACACCGGACCAGCATGTCGTTCGGTAATGCTGGCACACTCCACCGCGTGCGCCGCGCCTATGAGCTGGCCGAGCTGACGGTGATCGCCGGATTTAACGGGCAGGGTATAACGAGTCTGTTCGGGCATGGGATCTCGGGGTTGCTCCATTTTTCCAGGACGTAATCATTCCATATTATGTCAGGGGGATCACCTCTGCGGCACAATTTTCCTGCCGCGCCGCGCTGAACCAGGGGATCGGTCAGCCATTACCGGGCGTCAGCGGTAATCGTGCGGATAAAGAGAGGATAGACGGAGTCTGGCAAGGGATCAGAAAAAACCGCCGTCGCCATGCAGCGACGGGGTTAAACGGGCATTTTATTTTATGGATTGCTGTGTGTAATGCATGCGTGGGCGGTCGATATTCGCCCAGGATAACTCCTGCTCAGGATGATAGCTGAGGTTACCGTCGTCCCACTTTACGTAGTAGCCGGCTGGTGCGTTTCCCTGCTCAAAGACGTTGATGATTTCGCCTCTGATCTCCCCGGATTTATGTTTAACGATGCTGCCTTTGGGAAATTTCAACATGGTCGCTACCTCATACTGCCCGGCAATAAATCACCCGTGATCATGGTACTGATTGTAGTCTACCCCCCTGGACGCTGAATAATCAGCCAATAAGCGGCGGCTTTATCGGCTATTCCGCTGCTTTGGCGCGGAATGTGACGCATCCGGATGCAACTTTGCTGCCGACTCAGAGGGTTAGAGGTTTCATAAAGCCAGCCGCTCCTTTATCATCCCACTACCTATTTTCAGGCAACGGCTTACTGGATTCCATGTATCAACCTGTCGCGCTATTTATCGGTCTGCGTTATATGCGCGGACGAGCATCGGATCGCTTCGGTCGCTTTGTCTCCTGGCTCTCAACGATTGGCATTACGCTCGGCGTGCTGGCGATGGTCACCGTGTTATCGGTGATGAACGGTTTTGAGCGTGAACTCGAAGGCAATATTCTTGGCCTGATGCCTCAGGCGCTGATCACCAGCGACAAAGGCAGTCTCAATCCACAACAGCAACCCGCCACCTCGCTGAATCTGCAGGGTGTCAGCCGTATTGCGCCGCTGACCACCGCCAATGTGGTGCTGCAAAGCCCGCACAGCGTCTCCGTTGGCGTGATGCTGGGCATTGAGCCGGATGAAAAAGATCCGCTGACTCCTTTCCTGGTCAATACCCGGCAGAGCGTGCTGCAGGCCGGGCAGTATAATGTCATCCTCGGTGAACAGCTGGCATCCCAGCTTGGCGTAAAACGTGGCGATCAGCTGCGTCTGATGGTGCCGTCGGTCAGCCAGTTCACCCCGATGGGACGCGTGCCAAGTCAGCGTCTGTTTACCGTAGCGGGCACCTATGCTGCTAACAGCGAAGTCGATGGTTATCAGATTCTGGTCAATCTTCAGGATGCGTCGCGCGTGATGCGCTATCCGGCCGGTAACATTACCGGCTGGCGACTGTGGCTGGATAAACCGCTGTCGGTCGACAGTCTGAGTCAGCAGACACTGCCTGCGGGCCTGGTCTGGAAAGACTGGCGTGAGCGTAAAGGCGATCTCTTCCAGGCAGTGCGTATGGAGAAGAACATGATGGGCCTTCTGCTAAGCCTGATCATCGCCGTGGCTGCCTTTAACATCATCACCTCGTTAGGCCTGCTGATCATGGAGAAGCAGGGCGAAGTGGCGATCCTGCAAACCCAGGGCCTGACGCGCCGGCAAATAGTGGCGGTGTTTATGGTGCAGGGTGCCAGCGCCGGGATTATCGGCACGCTGCTCGGCACGCTGCTCGGTGTCTTGCTGGCCAGCCAGCTCAACAACTTAATGCCGGTGATTGGCCTGTTCCTTGATGGTGCCGCATTGCCGGTTGATATTAATGTGTGGCAGGTGGTTACCATCGCCCTCAGCGCCATGATTGTGGCGCTGTTGTCTACGCTCTATCCTTCGTGGCGCGCTGCCGCCGTTCAACCTGCTGAGGCTTTACGTTATGAGTAACACTCCTTTGTTGCAGTGCCGCGACCTGTGCAAACGCTATCAGGAAGGCAGCGTGCAGACCGATGTGCTGCGCAATGTGGCTTTCAGCCTCCAGCCCGGTGAACTGACAGCGATTGTCGGCAGCTCCGGTTCCGGTAAAAGTACGCTGCTGCATCTGCTCGGCGGTCTGGATGCACCGACATCGGGCGACGTGGTGTTTGATGGCCAGTCACTGAATGCCATGTCCTCGTCGGCCAAAGCGGAGCTGCGTAACCGCGAGCTGGGCTTTATCTATCAGTTCCACCATCTGCTGCCGGACTTCAGCGCGCTGGAGAACGTGGCGATGCCGCTGCTGATTGGCAAAACGGCTAAAACGGAAGCGCAGGATCGCGCCCGTGAGATGCTGGCCGCGGTCGGGCTGGACCATCGCGCCGCGCACCGGCCTTCAGAACTTTCAGGCGGCGAACGCCAGCGCGTGGCGATTGCCCGGGCGCTGGTTAACCGCCCACGGCTGGTGATGGCGGATGAGCCAACCGGTAACCTCGATGCGCGCAACGCCGATGCCATTTTTGAATTACTGGGCGAACTGAATGTGCGTCAGGGCACCGCGTTTCTGGTGGTGACCCACGATCTGATGCTGGCAAAACGCATGACGCGTCAGATGGAGATGCGTGATGGTCAGTTAAGCGATCAGCTCACCATGGCAGGAGCGGTGTAATGGGTTCGTCGTTATCCCTGTTGCTGGGCCTGCGCTTTAGCCGTGGCCGCCGTCGTGGCGGCATGGTGTCGCTGATTTCAGTGATCTCCACCATCGGTATTGCGCTGGGCGTGGCGGTGCTGATTATCGGTCTGAGCGCCATGAATGGTTTTGAGCGTGAGCTGAACAACCGCATTCTGGCGGTGGTGCCGCACGGCGAGATCGAGGCGGTCAATCAGCCGTTCCAGCACTGGCAGTCGATGATTGCCCCGATTGAAAAGGTGCCCGGCATTGCGGCGGCGGCGCCTTATGTTAACTTCACCGGCCTGATTGAGAGCGGCGCCCGGCTGGAAGCGCTGCAGGTAAAGGGCGTTGATCCGGCACAGGAGCCGCGCCTCAGCGCCCTGCCACAGTTTGTGGCAGATAACGGCTGGTCCTCTTTTGCCGCCGGTAAGCAGCAGATCATTCTGGGCGGCGGCATTGCTAAATCGCTGAACGTGAAGCAGGGCGACTGGATCACCATCATGATCCCCAACAACGATGGTGATAACAAACTGCTTCAGCCTAAACGTATCCGGCTTCAGGTCAGCGGTATTCTGCAACTGAGCGGCATGCTCGATCACAGCCTGGCGCTGGTGCCACTCGCCGATGCACAGCACTATCTGGAGATGGGTGACAGCGTGTCCGGCATCGCCCTGAAGATGACCGACCCGTTCCAGGCGGTCAAACTGGTGCGGGATGCCGGTGAAGCGACCCGTTCCTACGTCTACATCAAGAGCTGGATTGGCACCTACGGCTATATGTACCGCGATATTCAGATGATCCGCGCCATCATGTATCTGGCGATGGTGCTGGTGATTGGCGTCGCCTGCTTTAACATTGTCTCAACGCTGGTGATGGCGGTGAAGGATAAGAGCAGTGACATTGCGGTGCTTCGTACCCTCGGTGCCAAAGACCGGCTGATCCGCGCCATCTTCATCTGGTACGGTTTGCTGGCAGGCCTGCTGGGCAGCGTCAGCGGCGTGATCGCGGGCGTGCTGGTGGCGCTGAATCTGACCTCACTGGTGCGCGGGCTGGAGTCGGTTACCGGCCATCATCTGCTGGCAGGTGATATCTACTTCATTGATTTCCTGCCGTCGGAACTGCACTGGATTGATGTGTTCTCAGTATTGATTACCGCGATTCTGCTGAGCCTGCTGGCGAGCTGGTATCCCGCCAGACGCGCCAGCCGCATTGACCCGGCTCGGGTATTAAGCGGTCAGTGAAAAAACGCGGCGCGAATCCTTTCGCGCCGCATCTGTTTAAGACCTTTGCTGTTGGGCGCGGCCCTCAGCAACCGTTACTATCGGGTGATGTTAACCCGGAATCTGTTTAGAGCGGCTCGCCGCAGCTGCTACGCCAGGAGATTTTATGCGTACACCACGTCGCCGCATACGACTTGCCCGCCTGAAGAAAACCCGGAGAAAAGTGCATCAGCGCTTTCGCCAGCGCATATTTGAGCGCGATCGTCAGGCCGAACTGGCCGCCCATCCTCAGCCACATGTTGTTGTGCTGACCGGCGCAGGCATCTCAGCGGAGTCCGGCATCCGGACCTTCCGAGCCGCTGACGGCCTGTGGGAAGAGCACCACGTAGAAGATGTTGCGACGCCCGAAGGATTTCAGCGCGATCCTGCACTGGTGCAGCGCTTCTACAATGCGCGCCGCCAGCAATTGCAGGAGGCAGAGATTCAGCCTAACGCGGCCCATCTGGCGCTGGCGGAGCTGGAACAGGTATTAGGCGATAACTTTTTGCTGGTCACGCAAAACATCGACAATCTGCATGAACGTGCCGGAAACAGCCGGGTGCTGCATATGCACGGTGAACTGCTAAAAGTGCGCTGTGTCACCAGCGGTCAGGTCATTGAGTGGACCGGTGATATCACGCCGGACGATCGCTGCACCTGCTGTCAGTTCCCTTCGGCGCTGCGGCCGCACGTAGTGTGGTTTGGTGAGATGCCGCTGGGCATGGAGCAAATTTATCAGGCGCTGGAACAGGCCGATTACTTTATCGCTATCGGCACCTCAGGCCATGTCTATCCGGCCGCGGGTTTTGTCCATGAAGCCAAACTGCAGGGCGCGCATACTGTTGAGCTGAACCTGGAGACAAGCCAGGTGGGCAACGAATTTGCCGAGCGGCATTACGGCCTGGCGAGCGAAGTGGTGCCGGAGTTTGTGCATAAGCTGCTGCGCGCGCTTTATAAGTAAGCAGGGGCGGCTATGGCCGCCTCGCCGTTTTTTGCCCGTCATGCTGATTCCAGCCGCCCGGTGTTTATCAACATTGCGAGGTTTGCCGCAACAATCTCGTAATCAGCCGTTTTTTTCGGGCTTATTGCTTTCCCAAAGGTTATCGACAGCGCTAACCTGTCTGCGAATGATTTTACGCAACGTTGTAACCGGCAGGTCTGTTAATAATACCGGATGGCACTTTTAAAGGATGGGATATGGAACAGTTACTTGAGCGCTTTTTAAGTTATGTGGCCGTTGAGACCCAGGCTAAGCCGCAGGCGCGCCAGGTGCCCAGCAGTGAAGGGCAGTGGACGCTGGCGCGTCAGCTGCAGGAGGAGTTGCTGGCACTGGGTTTTGTCGATGTCTCCTTAAGCGATCACTGTTGCGTCATGGGCACGCTGCCCGCCAATGTTGACTGGCCGACGCCAGTCATCGGTTTCATCTCTCACATGGATACCTCGCCAGACTTTACGGCGAAACATGTTAATCCGCAGATTATTGAAAATTATCGCGGCGGAGACATTGCGCTGGGTAACGGCAACGAAATTCTCTCGCCGGTGATGTTCCCGGTGCTGCACAAGCTGATTGGGCATACGCTGATTACCACCGATGGCAAAACCCTGCTGGGCGCGGATGATAAAGCGGGTATCGCTGAGATCATGACGGCGATGGCGCAACTGGCTGCGAGCGATACGCCGCACGGTGCGATCCGTGTTGCCTTTACGCCCGATGAAGAGATTGGTCGCGGCACTTCTCACTTTGATGTGGAAGGCTTTGCCGCTGACTGGGCCTACACCATTGATGGCAGTGATCTGGGTGAGTTCGAATATGAGAACTTCAACGCTGCTTCGGCCACCGTAAAAATCGTCGGTAACAACGTGCACCCTGGCTCCGCCAAAGGGGTGATGGTCAATGCGCTGGATCTGGCAAACCAGTTTCATGCCGCGGTCCCGGCCAGCGAAAAACCGCAATATACTGACGGCTATCAGGGCTTCTATCATCTGCATCAGATCAAAGGCAGCGTTGAACACGCCGAGATGCTCTATATCATTCGTGACTTCGAAACGGAGAGTTTTGAACAGCGTAAACAGACGCTGCTGCAGATTGCCGCAGAGATCAACAAAACCCTGCACCCGGACTGTTCGGTCACCGTCGAGATCACCAACAGCTATCGCAACATGCGTGAAAAGGTTGAGCCGTTCCCGCACATCATCGAACTGGCTTTACAGGCGATGCGTGACTGCGGCATTGAGCCGGTAGTGAAACCGATTCGCGGCGGTACGGATGGATCGGCGCTGTCGTGGAAAGGGCTGCCTTGCCCGAACATCTTCACCGGTGGCTATAACTATCACGGCAAGCATGAGTTTGCTTCGCTGAATATCATGGCGAAATCGGTGGAAGTGATTGTGCGGCTGTCAGAGCTGGCGGCGCAGAAGAAGAATTAAATCCGCAGACACAAAAAAGGCTCTCTGCCACGGCGGCAAGAGAGCCTGATTCAGTATCAGTTCAGATTATTCGTCGCCGAAGTACCAGTAACCGGCATTGACCAAATCGGCGATCTGCGCCAGTACCGACGGGTCATCCAGCGCATCGCCCAGATCGTCCAGTGTGATGCGATAGTGGCGCGCCAGGACCGCCATCACATCGGGATGTGAACACTCAACCCGCTCACCGTTGACATAGACCGCATCGCCAATCGTCAGGACACGCAGGCCACCTAACCGGCTCAGGGTATCGCCCTGTTGCAGCGCATCATAAATTTCATCAGGCTGGTAAGGCGGTTCCGGTGGCGCGACATCGAGTTCGTGACGTGACTGGGAAATGAATTCGCCAAACCACTGAGCGAACTGCTCCGGCTGATTGACCACATCCAGCATCAACTGACGTACGCCTTCAATCTCCTGCGGCAGAATCTGCGACGGGCAATCACGTGCAGGCACATCCGGATCGCTGAAGCGCAGGCTGCCCAGCTCATTGGCCAGCGCGTAATCCGCAAAGCCGCTGATTAACTCGCGTCCGCTGGGGGCACGGAAACCCACGGAGTAGTTCAGGGCGTTTTCCAGCGAGTAGCCTTCATGCGGGAACCCCGGCGGAATATAGAGAATATCACCCGGCTCCATCTCTTCATCGATGATGGCGTCGAATGGCTCAACCTGCAGCAGATCCGGGTGCGGGCAGTGCTGCTTCAGCGGCACCTTTTCACCGACGCGCCAGCGACGGCGACCGGCCCCCTGAATAATAAAGACATCATACTGATCAAAATGGGGACCGACGCCGCCGCCAGGGACGGCAAACGACACCATCAGGTCATCAACACGCCAGTCAGGCAGGAAACGGAAAGGGCGCATCAGTGCGGCAGAGGCTTCATGCCAGTGATTGACCGCCTGTACCAGCAGCGACCAGTTGTTTTCACCCAGATGATCATAGCTCTCGAACGGGCCGTGGCTGACCTGCCATTTGCCATCCTGATGGCTGACCAGGCGGCTATCCACCTCATTTTCCATCGCCAGACCGGCCAGTTCATCCGGTGAAAGAGGATCGACAAAGTTTTTAAAACCACGCTTCAGCACTACCGGGCGTTTCTGCCAGTAACGCTGAATAAAATCGGGCCAGTTAATATCGAGCTGATAGTCCATAAAAGGGTTCCGCTTAGGGCTGTAAATGCCAGCAAGTATAACAGCCCTGAGGGTTTTCTACTCGCGGCGATGTTCGACTTCCTGGCGCTGAAAGACCACTTCCATGCGTGTTCCGCCGAGTGCGCTACCGGAGGCGATGACGTTGCCCTCATATTGCTCAAGAATATCACGCACCACCGCCAGACCCAGTCCCTGACCGGGACGCAGGGTGTCGGCGCGCTGACCCCGGACAAACACTAAATCGCGCTTACTCTCGGGAATGCCCGGACCATCATCGTCAATATAGAGATGGAGTGCATTTTCGCTCTGAAAAGCACTGATTTCGATAAATTCCAGGCAGTACTTGCAGGCGTTATCGAGCACGTTGCCCAGCACTTCCATAAAGTCATTCTGGTCGCCAACAAAGGTCAGCTCCGGTGAGATATCCAGCGAAATCGCCACGCCTTTACGCTGATAGACTTTATTCAGGGCTGAGCAGAGCTTGTCGAGCAGACCGGAAACGGAATGCAGATCGCGCTGCAGCGGATTGTGATCGGCCTGCATACTGGCGCGATGCAGATAATAACCGACCTGCTGCGAGATTCGACTAATCTGCTCCAGCATCACCGGCTCAGCCTGTTCCACCGTCAGTTCCTTGCCGTTGCGCAGCGAGCGCAGGGTGCTCTGCAACACGGCCAGCGGCGTTTTCAGGCTGTGGGTCAGGTCTGAAAGCGTGGTGCGATAGCGGGTATAGCGTTGCCGCTCATTGGTCAGCAGCAGATTGAGGTTACGCACCAGACTGCGCAGTTCCTGCGGCGGATTATCCGCCAGATTTTCGCGCTGACTGGTCTCCAGTTCGCGCACCTGCTGCGTCAGCGCGCCAATCGGCCGCAGACTCCAGTGCGCCGCCAGCCACAGCAACGGAATGATCAGTATCAGGTTGGCCGCCAGCACATAGCTGAACCACGACCAGACTACATCAGAATGCTGCAACTCCTGCGGGATAGAGTCGACCACCACAATGGTGAGCGCGGGCAGATTCGTGGTGGCATCGTAACGGTTAACGGCGACCGAATGGGTAAAGGTATCGTTGCTGTCATTGTCCCAGTCGTTGAGCCGTTGCTGAGCATTCAGGTTATTGCCCATTGCCACCATGCTGGTACGGTTACTGGTATCAATCTCGTAGAAGTCAGGCTTCAGCAGCCATTCACGGCGGATCTTCTTGCGGATCTCCGGCACGTCGCGTTGCTGCCACAACAGTTTGCCGTGCTCATCGTAAATAAACACCAGCGTCGGGAAGTTGAGCGTCATCCGTTCCGGCTGGGCGATGGTGAGTTTGTTGTCATGCCATTGCGCCAGCGTAAAGAACAGATTGCTCTCGCCGCGCATCACGCGATAGGTATTTTTATCGAAACTGACCACATAGCCAATCACCGCCACCATGCCGTAGGAGAGTGAGAGGAAGAGGACTATCGCTGCGGAGGCCAGCAGAAAGCGGGCGCGCAGCGAAATAGGGCGATAACGATTAAACCAGGACATGGTCAGAGATCAAAGCGGTAGCCCTGGCCACGCACGGTGGCGATCACGTCAGTAGGATGCAACGCCAGAATTTTTTTGCGCAGACGGCCCATAAGAACGTCGATGGTGTGGCTTTCACGCAGTTCAGCGTCAGGATAGAGCTGCAGCATCAGCGAGTCTTTGCTCACCACTTTGCCCGCGTTACGGATCAGCGTCTCGACAATGGTGTACTCAAAGGCCGTGAGCTTCACCGGCTGTTCATTGACCGTCAGTTCACGGCGGGAAAGATCAACCTGAAACGGGGCCATATCGATGATTTGCGAGGCATGTCCACTGTTACGACGCATCAGCGCCTGCAGGCGTGCCGCGACTTCTTCAATATGAAACGGTTTGGTGACGTAGTCATCCGCACCGGCTTCCAGCGCCTCAACTTTGGCCTGCCAGCCTTCACGGGCGGTCAGCACCAGAATCGGCTGGCGCACAGCATCGCTGCGCCAGCGGCGAATCAGAGACATACCATCTTCATCCGGCAGGCCGAGATCCACCAGCGCGATATCTGGCAGATGTTCCCGAAGAAAATAGTCAGCTTCTTTGGCGTCTTCGGCGGCATCGACCTGATGGCCCATGTCACGTAACTGGACGGCGAGATGATGGCGCAGCAGGGCATTGTCTTCAACAACCAGAACACGCATAGAAATTCCTTACACTCTGTTTGAGTCAACCTGCAGAAAGTATACGCGAAATGTATTAAACAAGATGTTAACGCAGACCGGACTGGGCCGGTCTGCGGCGGGCATTATTTCAGATCGTCAACCATCTGGATAGCGCGGCCAATATAGTTTGCAGGCGTCATCTGCTTCAGACGGACTTTTTCCTCTTCCGGCAGCGCCAGGCTGTCGATAAAGGCCTGCATGCCGGCGGCATCGACGCGTTTACCGCGTGTCAGCTCCTTCAGCTTCTCATAAGGCTTCTCAATGCCGTAACGGCGCATTACCGTCTGGATCGGTTCTGCCAGCACTTCCCAGTTGTGATCCAGTTCATCCAGCAGACGATCGCGGTTCACTTCCAGTTTCGAGATGCCTTTCAGCGTCGCCTGATAGGCGATCAGCGCATAACCGACGCCCACACCGAGGTTACGCAGCACGGTGGAGTCGGTCAGATCGCGCTGCCAGCGTGAGACCGGCAGTTTGCTGGCCAGATGCTGCATTACCGCGTTCGCCAGGCCCAGATTGCCTTCGGAGTTTTCGAAGTCAATTGGGTTCACTTTGTGCGGCATGGTCGACGAGCCAATCTCGCCCGCAATGGTCTTCTGTTTGAAATGGTTCAGCGCCACATAACCCCAGATATCGCGATCGAAATCGATCAGGATGGTGTTAAAGCGGGCGATGCAGTCGAACATTTCGGCAATATAGTCGTGCGGCTCAATCTGGGTGGTGTAAGGGTTCCAGGTGATCCCCAGCGAGGTGACGAAGTTCTCGCTCAGCGCATGCCAGTCCACTTCGGGATAGGCGGCAATGTGGGCGTTGTAATTCCCTACAGCGCCGTTGATTTTGCCCAGTACTTCAATCTGCTTCAGCTGACGTAACTGACGCTCCAGACGGTAAGCGACGTTCGCCATCTCTTTACCCATCGTCGACGGTGTAGCCGGCTGGCCGTGGGTGCGGGAGAGCAGCGGAATGTCACGATATTCGCTGGCAAGATCTTTCACAGCGGTAATCAGCTGCTGCCAGTAAGGCAGGATCACGTCACGACGGGCTGTTTCCAGCATCAGGGCGTGCGACAGGTTGTTGATATCTTCAGAAGTACAGGCGAAGTGGATAAATTCAGAAACAGCATGCAGGGCAGGGACGTCGGCAACTTTCTCTTTCAGGAAATACTCAACCGCTTTGACGTCGTGGTTGGTGGTGCGCTCAATGGTTTTGATGCGCGCGGCATCTTCTTCGGAAAAACCGGCGACAATCGCATCAAGGAAAGCGTTTGCGTCGGCATCAAATGCAGGAACTTCCTTGATCTCTGCGGTCGCGGCCAGTTTTTGTAACCAGCGAACTTCAACCTCAACGCGGAATTTCAGCAAACCGAATTCGCTGAAAATCGCACGCAGCGGGCTGACTTTATCGCCGTAACGACCATCGACAGGTGAGACGGCGGTCAGAGAGGATAATTCCATCAGTGCAACTCCTGAATCATTTAGCAGTGTTTTGCCGCACCGACTTAGTAAGTCAGTGGCAGCCGGGATAAGAGGGTTTTCGCTTCACGCAGCAAACGCTGACGCGAGAACATCAGTTGCAGTCGGCCACCACCGACCTGCTGCCACAATACGGCAGCACGGATACCGGCTAACAGGGTGGCGCGCACTTTACTCTGTACCTGCGTATTCTGCAGTACCGCAGGCGAACCGGTGACCTGAATACGCGGGCCAAGCGGGCTGATCACATCCACATAGATGGCAGCCATCGCGCTGAGAATGGTGTCTGATTCCAGTTCATAATGCGCCAGCTGGCGATCCAGCTGAGTGATGCGCTGGGCCAGCGTCGCCATGGCCGTTTTACTGGCGCTGAGCTTGCGCTCCAGCACCATCATGCTCAGGGTGTAACGCGTCAGCTCTGCACCTGCACCCTGACGACTGCTGCTGTTCAGCACCGCCATCAGCGTTTCAAGTCCGAGGCGCAGGTTGGCTTCATTGTTGCCAAACACCGCCAGCGTTGAGCCAGGATTGAGGTCCAGTACGCTGCGCAGCGACACGGTCAGCGCCTCCGGCTGGCAGTGACCCTGCTGAGCCAGCTGCTGCACCAGATGGGCCGACTGACAGATGCCCGCCAGCGCCAGCGTAATTTCCTGATAATTTTTCGCCACGGTTACTCCTGTTTACGCGTCATCAATGCGGGCTGAGCCCGCTTACTCCGCCACTAACGGCAGACGCTGTTCGATAATACCGCCACCGAGGCAGACCTCACCAAGGTAAAACACCGCAGACTGACCCGGCGTCACTGCTGCAACCGGCTCGTCGAAACGCACCTCAATCCGATCGTCGCCGTGTGGGATAATCTCACAGGGAATATCGGTCTGACGATAGCGGGTTTTCACGGTGCAGCGAAGCGGGGCGGTAATCGGCTGGCGATCAACCCAGTGCAGCTGCTGCGCAATCAGGCCGACGGACATCAGACGCGGATGATCGCCGCCCTGGGCGACAATCAGGCGGTTACGCGCCACATCTTTGTCGACCACATACCAGGGATCATCTTTGCTCTCTTTCAGGCCGCCAATACCCAGGCCTTTACGCTGTCCCAGAGTATGGTACATCAGCCCCTGATGTTCACCGACGATCTGGCCTTCGGTGGTTTCTATTTCGCCAGGCTGAGCCGGGAGATAGCGCGCCAGGAAGTCGCGGAATTTGCGCTCACCGATAAAGCAGATGCCGGTCGAATCTTTCTTCTTCGCGGTGATAAGGTCCAGCTGTTCGGCAATGCGGCGCACTTCCGGTTTTTCCAGCTCGCCAACCGGGAACAGACTTTGGGCGATCTGCTGGTGGCTCAGGGTATAGAGGAAGTAGCTCTGATCTTTGTTGCCATCCAGACCGCGTAGCAGCTGGCTCTGGCCAGCCACGTCCTGACGACGCACGTAGTGACCGGTGGCGATAAAATCTGCGCCGAGATCCTCAGCCGCGAACTCCAGGAACGCTTTGAATTTGATCTCTTTGTTGCAGAGGATATCGGGGTTGGGCGTGCGGCCCGCTTTGTACTCTTCGAGGAAATGCTCAAAGACGTTATCCCAGTATTCAGCGGCAAAGTTAACTTTGTGCAGCTTCATACCCAGCTTGTCGCACACCGCTTGCGCATCCGCCAGATCGTCCGCGGCGGTACAATACTCCTCGCCATCGTCCTCCTCCCAGTTCTTCATGAACAGGCCTTCAACCTGGTAACCCTGCTGTTGCAGTAACCAGGCGGAAACGGAAGAATCGACGCCGCCGGACATACCGACGATCACTTTTTTCTGGCTGTTGTCAGACATGACACGCTCGCATTACGATAAAAAAACAGGCGGCGCATTCTATCATGCAGAAGGCAGGCGCGCACCCTCGTGAAACGGCCACCGGAACGGGCTGACCAGATGTAGCGGGTAGCGCGTGCCCTGTTGCCACAGGCGTACGCTTTCCGCGACCAGCGGCGAACGCAGGTTAGAGGCAGTGAGAATCTGCGCTGGCGGCAACCACCAGCAGCAATCGATGTCGCTGTCCTGCGGCTGGGTTGGCGCTTTTTCCGCCAGATCCACGCCAAACAGAAAACGCACAAAAGGCGTACTGTCGGGCGCGATCCACTGGTTTATCGCGATGAAATAGTGCATCGGTGTGGCGATGCCGGTCTCTTCATAGAGTTCGCGCTCTGCGGCTTCCAGCAGAGTTTCATCCGCTTCAAGATGCCCGGCGGGCTGGTTCCAGGTGGGGCGACCGTTGATCGTCTCTTCCACCACCAGTAATTCACCTTCTGCCTGAACCAGACAGGCGACAGTAACATGAGGTTTAAACATCACTTCTCCGCAATTGTTAACCTGAGGTTATAAAAAACCGGTTTTCAGAGCGCACTTTCACTGAGTTCGCGCCACGCGCCCGGAGCCAGATCGTCCAGCGAATAACTCCCCATCGCGTACCGAATCAATCGCAATGTGGGAAAGCCAATGTGGGCGGTCATCCGGCGAACCTGTCGATTTCGGCCTTCATACAGCGTGATTTTCAGCCACTGCGTCGGGATGTTTTTACGTTCGCGTATAGGTGGCTGACGTGGCCAGAGCCACTCAGGTTCAGCCACTGTTTCTACCCCCGCGGGCAGCGTCAACCCATCTTTCAGATTAACCCCATCCCGCAAAGGCTGCAGATCCGTCTCCTGTGGCTCGCCTTCCACCTGCACATAATAGATCTTACCTGTGCGTTTGCCGGGCTGAGTCAGCGCAGCCTGCAGCGCGCCGTCGTTGGTCAGCACCATCAATCCTTCGCTGTCGCGATCGAGGCGACCTGCGGCATAAACCTCTGCGACGCTGACAAAATCCTTCAGGGTACGTCGGCCCGCTTCATCGGTGAACTGCGGTAACACGTCGAACGGTTTGTTAAACAGAATCACGCGGCGCGGAGCCGCAGGGCGGGCAGGGGAACGCCGCGCATCACGCGTCGGGCGGCTGAATCGTTTATCCTGGTGAATTCGTTGAGAAGTTTTTCGCATGGGCTTTGCAGTCAGAAACATTCGGCGCATTATAACGTGAAATTGCGGTGATTGGCGTGGCGGAAATATTCAAGTAGTATTGACGCGCATCTTACAAATCATTAACAAACGCCCAGGAGAGGTTAATGGAAAGCAAAGTAGTTGTTCCGGCGGAAGGTCAGAAAATCACCCTGAATCAGGGCAAGCTCACAGTGCCAAACAATCCGGTCATTCCTTACATTGAGGGTGACGGTATCGGTGTTGATGTTTCCCCGGTCATGCTGAAAGTCGTCGATGCGGCGGTGAAGAAAGCCTACAACGGCGAGCGTAAGATCTCCTGGATGGAGATTTACACCGGTGAGAAGTCAGTTGAACTCTACGGCCAGGATGTCTGGCTGCCACAGGAAACTCTCGACTTAATTAAAGAATATCGCGTGGCCATTAAAGGCCCACTGACCACCCCGGTCGGCGGCGGTATTCGTTCACTGAACGTGGCCCTGCGTCAGGAGCTTGACCTCTACGTCTGCCTGCGTCCGGTACGTTACTACAAAGGCACGCCAAGCCCGGTTAAACGTCCTGAAGAGACCGACATGGTGATCTTCCGTGAAAACTCCGAAGATATCTATGCCGGTATCGAGTGGAAAGCGGGCTCTGCCGAAGCGGACAAAGTGATCAAGTTCCTGCGCGAAGAGATGGGCGTGAAGAAAATTCGCTTCCCTGAGCAGTGCGGTATCGGCGTTAAGCCATGTTCAGAAGCGGGCACCAAACGTCTGGTGCGCGCGGCAGTGGAATACACCATCACTAACGATCGTGATTCACTGACCCTGGTCCACAAAGGCAACATCATGAAGTTCACCGAAGGCTCTTTCAAAGACTGGGGATACCAGTTAGTGAAAGAAGAGTTCGGCGGCGAACTGATCGACGGCGGCCCGTGGATGAAGTTCAAAAACCCGAACACCGGCAAAGAGATCATCGTTAAAGATGTGATTGCTGATGCGTTCCTGCAACAGATCCTGCTGCGTCCGGCTGAGTATGACGTTATCGCCTGTATGAACCTGAACGGTGACTACATCTCTGACGCTCTGGCAGCGCAGGTTGGCGGTATTGGTATCGCACCAGGCGCCAACATCGGTGACGAGTGTGCGCTGTTCGAAGCGACCCACGGTACAGCACCTAAGTATGCAGGTCAGGATAAAGTGAACCCAGGTTCAATTATTCTGTCCGCAGAAATGATGCTGCGTCACATGGAGTGGTTCGAAGCGGCTGACCTGATTGTTAAAGGTGTTGAAGGCGCTATCGCTAACAAGACCGTGACTTACGATTTCGAACGCCTGATGGATGGCGCTAAACTGCTGAAATGTTCAGAGTTTGGTGACGCGATCATCGAAAATATGTAATCCGCATTACATAACATATAGCCAACACGAATGTAAAAATCGTGTTGGCTTTTTACTTCCCGCTTTCTTTCCCCAAAACTTCTCCAAATCTCTTCATAAAATCACCTTCACACAGCAACCACAATCCAGGCTTTGCCGCGATCATCGTTATAGCGATCACTCATCTAAGCGCTTATTGCTTTCGCACCGTACTGTTTAAGACATTTTCTCCGTGAGAGCGCTGCCAAATCATTTCCCGCTGCCTGGCATTTTACTCTCTCTGCAAATTGAATTGTCTGATGCCACGGTAAAAGAGTGAGTGAACGCATATCTGTCATCCACCCTGTCACACCTGATTTGTTAAACGCTACCCTCTGTTAATCTCTTTCAGTACCAGTTAAGCGCCCGGCATTAAATGTGTCGGGCCACGTTATTTGATCCTTACAGCTGATTCATTTTTGTAACCTGTACCACAAAAAAATAGAGTTACGCATGATCCGGTTGCCGCAGACGTGTACGCTTCTGCCGATACAGAGGGAGAGCATTATGGATGATGAAGCGGTAAGTGATGCTATTGCGGCATGTCGCCTGCTATTTGGACAGGCGGTGATGGAAATCGTGGCTGAAAATAAGCCTGTGACTGGTGAAGCCATTTCTGAAAAAATTCATCAAATGTTTACCGGAATCAACCCGGAACCCGTGATGACGCTGGCTATCAGCCTGCTGACAACCCGCGCCGACTGACCGATCCCGGTCATCAAGCCAAAGACCTCAGGCCGCCATGGGCGTAATGCCAGTCAGTTAAGCGACAGGTGATAACGCAGTCTGGTGCCGCTCAGGGGCTGGCGGTCCTCGCGCCACTGCGCGGTTCCTTCACTTCATTCGCCTGCCTGACGGACCGCCGGGGATGGCACATCCTGTGCCGCCCCGCCTTTCGCCCGCGTCCTGCGGGCTCTCCTGGCAGACTCATTCTGTTCAGCGCTGCGGATTGCCTGCCCCTGAGCGACCCCGGCCTGCTCTGAAACTTCAGTGTGTATTGTTAAAAAGGGCACGAGAGTGGAGGCCTGAGCGCCTCTGCTGCTGAAAGGGCTATCCGCAGCGCTGAGGCGTGACGGCGGGCCAGAAGTCCACGCCGGGAAGAGTGGACAGTTCGGGGCCGGCCAGGGAGGGCCGATCCCCGAACGGTTTGTCGGCACGACGTCAAAGCCGAAGGTACCGCGTGAGCGGCGCGAGGACGGCCCGGCAGCAGCAGAGGTGCTCTGGCCCGCACTGCGGCTCGCTCGCCCAGAAAAAAAGCTGGCACGTTTGACCGTGACAGCCTTTACAAATCTAATCTTAACTGACCAGTATTACGCCATGGGCGGCCTTTTCCTTTTCTGCATGCTGGCCCGGCAGGGCCGACGCCGTAAAATAATAATCCGGTTAATAATTCAGGCCTGTCTCTGGCCTGTCGTGCTGGCCTCATATTTTAACAATATCGCAACTATGGAACCAATCTGACACTGCGCTGACTAATTTGCTGACTATACCGTTACGTTACCGTTTTCAGAACGTTAACCGGGCGAGTCTTACTTTTATTCAGCCAGAACGGCGTAGCCTTTGCGCAGAGGATGTCAGACATGCGGGTTTTAATTATTTGTCGGGATAATATTGGCGACACCTTACTGACCACGCCGCTGATCAGTGCGCTGGCGCAATCGGGGCAGCATCAGGTCGACGTGCTGACTAACAATTACGCTGCGCCAGTGTTGCAGCATAATCCCGATATCCGGCAGCTCTTCTATTACACTAAACTGCATCACCGTGAGGCAGGGCAGGGACGACTGGCCTGTCTCTTACAGCGACTGAAGCTGATGCTGACCCTGAAAAAACAGCGTTACGATGTGGTGATTCTGGCAAAAAGCCGCTGGGATCAGCATGGCCTGAAGTGGGTTAAAACAGTGCGTCCCGCCAGAGTGATTGCCCTGGGCCATCCCCATCCGCTGATTACCGATCTGCTGCCGCCACCCAGCCAGTCGCCGTGTCATATCAGTGAAACCCTGTTTAGCCTGGGGCGGCCTTTCAATCTCAGCGCCACAGCGCCAGGCAAACTGACGCTGCTGCCGGATGCGGCAATCGCGGCCAGCCTGCGTGACAGCTGTGCGATTGATCCCGCTGTTCCGGTCTATGCATTGCAAATCAGCGCCCGCAAGCCGAGCCAGCAGTGGGAAGCCGCGCGGTTTGCCGGGCTGGCTGAAAAAATCGCGGCGCGTCATCCCTGCCAGATAATGCTGCTCTGGTCACCCGGTAGCCGTGATAATCCGCGTCATCCGGGAGATGATGAAAAAGCGCGTGAAATTATGGCGCTCTGCCCGCATCTGCCGATCAAAGCGGTGGCAACCACCAGCCTGCCGCAGTTGATTGCAGCAATGTCGTTGTGTCAGGGGCTGGTGAGCAGTGATGGCGGGGCAATGCACATTGGTGCGGCGCTGGGATTGCCGGTCGTCGCGCTGTTTGGCGACAGCGATCCGGCGTGCTGGCATCCGTGGCAGGTTAACTATCAGGTGCTGCAACCGGCGTCACGTGAGGTCAATGCGCTGAGCAGCAGCGAGGTCTATGACGCCTTCGCCCATACCATTACTCAGTAAGCCTCTTCAGGCCAGCGTCCCAGTCTGGCCGCTTCACACAGCATGGCGACCGTCAGTGGACGATAAGGCTGTGCTGTGCCCGCAGTAAACCAGCTTGCCACTGCAAAGCGCCGTCGGCGCGGCTCCGGAAAATAGCGGGCGTCATCATACTGTTCTGAACAGACGCCGAAAGTGATAAAAAAATCACTCATCAGAATGGCAAAATCCACCTCACTCAGCGGTAACTGCTGCAGATGAAATCCCGTCCGATCCACTTTCCGGAACCAGCCCAGTGCGGTTGGCTGATTGTGGTGCTCAATCAGCGCAATGATGGATTGAGAAAGATCGTTCATTACCCCACCAGTTTCGCCACGGCCTGCCCGACCTCATCGGCCTTGATCGTTGCCATCGGATGCTGTGAGGCGGTTTTATCCGGGCGGTGAATAATGATGTGCCGAGCGCTGTCCTGGCAGGGACCGGTATAGCGCGGATTGGCGGTGGAGAACAGGCTGACCGTCGGCGTCTGTGCGGCCACGGCGATGTGCAATGGACCGGTGTCCCCGGTAACCAGCACATCCAGCGTGCGAATCAGGCTAATCAGGCCGCTGAGATTCGTTTTCCCCGCCATCGGCGTCACACGCTGACGGCAGTGCAGGGGCAGGCTTTCAATAAATTCCTGCTCAAGAGGCTGCTCAGCGGCGGTGCCGGTAACGATAATTTCCGTGTCAGGCCAGCGTTCAAGCAAGGCTGTCGCCAGCTGGCTGAAGGAGGCCAGCGGCCAGCGGCGAATATCTTTTGATGCCCCTAACTGAAAACCGATACGGCGATGGTCAGCCTTTGTAGTCGGACTGTTGTTCAGTGCCGGAAGGTGCATCCGGGTCTGCTCTGTCTCTGCGCCAAGGACTTCAATCAGTTTCAGCTTACGCTTGATGGTATGGTCATCAAAATAGCCTGAATAGTGATCGAGATATTTATTTAGCAGAGGCGACTCGCGACCGTAATGATCGCGCACAATTACCTTACTGCCGGTCAGTACCGAGCTCATAATATCGTAGGGGAAATGGGCGTGTAATATTACTGACAGGTCAGGTTTCTGACGGCGAAGTTTGAAAAAAAGCGGCAGGAAATTCGCCAGTTTGTTATCCCAGATATAGATCTGATCAAACCAGTTATAACGGCTGACGAGATCCTTATTTTTCTTGCTGGAAACCAGAATAAATTTGCTGGTGGGAAAGCGATTTTTCAGGCTCCAGATAGCCGGCGTATTCATCAGAAAGTCGCCCAGTGCCGTGGTGGAGTAAATCACCACTGTCTGTGGGGCCAGGTCGTGCAAAGCCTGTGGTTTTGTTCTGCTGGAAAATCGAGAATAGAGCGTTAAAAGTCGGTCTATCAGATAAATCTTTTTTTTCTTCACGTCTGAATTCTCTTAAACGTATCAATAATATTTAACAAAAGGTGTTGTGAGTTATTAGAGAATATTTCTGCGACTAAAGTTCATTATTAAGGTTTATTTTTTCGCGGCCGTAGAAGTTTCGTTTAAATTTTTTCCACAATTTTAATGTTGTTTATTCTGGGTATATATACAGAATTGTGTAAAAGAAGTAAGAGATTATTAAAAAGAGATGGGATGATTCTTATAAAAAGGAAAGTATGGAAAATATTCTGATTCCGGCCATAACTAGTAGCAGGTTAATTATTAGCGGAATTATTCTATGACTTCTATCTATTAAAAAACATGCGATAAAACAAACCCCGGCACGTGTGCCGGGGCAGGGTATTACGACTGTGGCTGACCCACCGGGCCTGAACCCAGCGTACCGCCCGGTGACGACTGACCGCTTGGTGCATGAGGGCGGCCATCATCTTTAATCGCGTCGCTCTTCTGCGAGCAGCCCGCCAGAGAGGTTAAGGTCGCTGCAACCAGCAGCAGGGCAGGAAATGTTTTCATAAGGTCACCTTGATGTTGTCAGAAAGAGACGAAACCAGACTAAGCATAGATACTTACCGCATTCTGGCCTGAAAAGGCTTATCTTTCAGATGTTTCTCAGCCGGCGGAAGGCGGCCTGGCAAAAAAAAACGGAAGCCAGTGGCTCCCGTTCTGTTGACGTTCAGCGCTATTACTTGCGGCCCAGCAGGAAGCCGATAAATACGCCAACGCCTGCAGCAACGGCCAGACCTGCAACAGGATTGGATTGAACCTGATCCTTGATACAGTCAGCAGCATCGCGGGCAGCATAGCTTGCCTGGTTGGTGTAACGACGTGCTGCGCCTTTAGCCTGATGCTCAGATGAACCGGTTGCTGCACCCCATTGTTCCTGAACTGCGCCAGCGGCTTCTTTTACTTTATCTTCGATTTTTCCTGACATTTATTGCTCCTTGGTTTTGAGTGAGACCCTCAAAGCGTAGCAAAGATAGTGAATTCTGCTCCTCTAGCGGAGGAAAATGGGCTAAAAAATCATTTCTGGCTGTTAATGGCGCTGCGTTTGCGGGTAAGGGATTTACTGTCTAGCCTTTGGAAAGAGAGGCGCACTCAGGCGCTGCCACAGCCACAGCCATAGCCAAAGCTACAGCCGGAGGATAAGCAATGAAACGTGATGCACTGAATGATGACGACTATGACGAAGTCTGCCGGGTCATTGGCGATGCGGTCATTGTGCTGTCGGAGCGCGGCCATGACACCCGCCGTGGCGAAATCTACGACCTGCTTAAACGTATACGTCAGCAGCGGGCCCACAGTGAACGGGATGAGCAGCGGATGCTGGATCATGCTATCCGGCTGATTAAGCCTGAGGTTTAGCATAGTGCGGAAACGCTGCGCTACTGCAGCAGCACGCCCTGAATCAGACTGGCCTCAACAATCGTAACCTCATTAATTTTCAGCGCCTGCATATAACCTTCAACCAGTAAGAGATTGCTGACATCAGTGGCCCGGTAGTCGCCCGGGAGTTCACTGTCGCCTTTCCAGACCTGCTGCTGCGACAGCTGACTTAATGTCGTCAGGCTGTAACGATGGGGTTTGCCCGGTAACTGATTGCGGATTGAAAAACCATGGACGCCGCCGATGCCAATGACCCGACGGCTCGCCAGATCCTGTTTAATCTGCGGACTGACCTCATTAGCGGCATAAAATTGCACAAAGCGCAGCACCGACTGCCGCCAGGAGCCAATCGGATTAGGGGATTTGGCCTCCGGGCTGTTCTTCAGCACCGTCAGAATAAAGTTTTTCAGCGTCACCGAGGCCAGTTTGCCCTGATAGATATCTGCAACCGGCTGACCCGCCTGCTGTCGCCAGGCAGTCATCTGCATCGATCCCCCACCAATATCCCAGACCAGCAGCTGCTCATCACGGATCGCCGGATCGTTAAGCGCGGCTTTAGCGGAGAGGAAACCGAGTTTCGCTTCCTGCTGCTGCGAGATGATGCTGATTTGCGCACCGGTCTGGCGCTGCAACTGATCGATGACCGCCTGACCGTTGCTGGCGTTGCGGAACACCGCCGTGGCAACGCCGCTGATGCGCTGTGGATGAAAGCGCTGTGCCTGCGTTAAAAGCTGCTGCAGGGCAGCTGCACCTTCATGAGTCATCGCCGGGCCGAGCTGATTATCTGTTGAATGCGCTAAGGCCTCGTTCCAGGCCACGGCGCGCTGATCCTGATACAGCATCTTTTCGATGCGCAGCTGGCAGACATTGACACGGGCTACCGCAATTTTGGTGGTGCCGGAACCGATATCCAGACCGGCGCGAATTTGCTGGCAACGATCGGCCTGGACAGCAGCGGCAAAAAACAGTGAGCAGAACAGCGTGACAGCAGACAGCGCAGCAGAACGCATAGCGACTCCGGGTGCAATGAGGATCAGAGTGAACGGGCGGCGACGCAGGCCGGATAGACGCTCACCAGGAAGTGACGCAGATGATCAAAACACCATTCGGCGTCATCCGCCTGCGGGCAATAGAACTGAATAGTGATCTTTTCATAATCGCGCTGACGCTGGCGCAGCGGCGACCAGCTCCAGTCGAGTACCGAGCGGGCATAATTGACCAGCGTCTCGGCGGGCATCTGATGTTGCTGCTCCTGCCCGGTCAGGTAGCGATAAAAGTTCGCTTCCAGCTGCAGCGCCTCCTCAAAGCCGTGTTGCGGCAGGTCGGGACGAAAAGCCACATCGATAAAGCCACAGACCGCATCTGCCTGCTGCTGCCAGTCGCAGGCCAGGGTCATAAACAGCCCCTCCTGCAGATTGATCTCCTCGACCAGCCGCCGCAGATTCACTGAATGGTTCAGCACCGCGATCTCCTCAAGGCGACCGGTTTCCAGCGTCAGATCAAAGCCACAGGGATTCACGGAGCCATCCGCATTGCGGGTGGCGGGGAAGGGGAAGTCGATATAACCGTTGTTATCCAGACGCTTTTCCATCGGGGAGACCTGCTGCTTGACGTTTCCTGACAATAAACCATCTGGCAGCAGGATTCATCCCTTATGGACAGGTCCAGGTGATTTGGGTGTCCTGGTAAGGGTTGATCAGGCGGAACTGCTTATCTGACAGGCGCTGCGCGTAATAGCCCTCAGGCGTGACGGCGGAGGGAACATATTTAAAGCGATCCAGCGACTGCAGCGGGCCACTCTTAACGCTGACCTTATCCCGGGTCACGGTGAAGCTATTAACCAGATCAAAAATCACGCCCTGGGTATGCCCCATCGACTGACCATAAATTGTCGAGACCTCACCCGGACATTCCACCCCTTTCGGGCCAGATGAACATCCAGTCACCATCGCGATGAGGATAAAAATGCTGAGACGCATCATGATTTTCTACCTGCTTCAATCCCTGGGAGTTTCGTGGCGCAGAGTCTATCCTGCTGCGTCACTGATTACTTAATCATAGCAGTTTACGCTGCGCTTCCTGTTTGTGATTTGTTTAATCGTTAAGCAACAGGAATGTAAAAGGGTGACTTTGCTTATCAATAAACGTTATTCTTGGCTCCTTTGCGCACCACTTAGGCAAATTCAGGGATAAATGATGAACGAAGAAGAAGCAAGTCTAATGATTATTCGCCATGCGATTGACCAGTTAGAAGCCGATAAGAAGCAACAGGTGATCGCTTGTTCAGCGGATATACGTGCAGCAATGCAGGCTTATGATAGCGAGAATGCCGGGCTGGCACTGATGTTAGTGGCCGCCGAGGTAGCAGCCGAATAATCATATCCGGTCAGTGTGGCAGCCTGTTACGCTGGCCGGATTACTTTATTTTTTCTCAACTTTCAGATTTCTTCGCACGCCGATTCTATCTTTCAATGGTCTTGCTGCGGGTTGCCCCGCGTCCCTTCTCTGTCCTGTGATGTGTTAAGCTAAAAAACCTCAATAAAATCAGCGGAGACACAGCATGAAGGCAGCATTAATTGCCCTGGGCCTGCTGGCCTGTCACATCGCACCCGCCTGGAGCGAGACGGAATTTCAGCTTAACTGTCCCGGCCGGACAACCATGACCGTTTCGCGTGCCGAATATGGTTTAACCACGTTAATGTGGCCGCCGGGGCATTTCCAGATTGCTGCCGGTCAGCAGCGTACCCGTTTAGAGGCGGGTGATAAGGTGGCGATTACCCGCTTTCGCAATGGCGATCAGCTGATTGTGAACCAGCGCAGCCAGGCGACCTTTTTTGTCTACCGCGACAGCGATAAACTGCTGCCCTGCAGCCGCAGCGAAAAACGCGATGTTGATGCGTTGAGCCTGGAGCGCTACGACGATCGTCAGCACTCCGATACTTAACCCACGGAGCCACTATGCAACCCGAGATTACCGATAAGGTCACAACGCAGGATCTGGATGAAGTCAGGCTGGGTCTGACTGCGTTCAACAGCAAATATATTAATATTGATGAGATCAGATCGATCGGCGTGTTTATTCGTGATGACCAGGGCAGAAAGCTGGCCGGACTAACCGGATCAACCGCCGGAAACTGGCTGCGGATTGATATGCTGTGGGTGAGTGAGGCGCTACGCGGGCAGGGGGCGGGCAGTAAGCTGATGCAGGCGGCAGAGCAGGAGGCGCGGGATCGCGGCTGCCGCTTTGCCCAGGTGGATACCGCCAGTTTTCAGGCGCGGCCGTTTTATGAAAAGCTTGGCTATACACTGCGCTTCAGCCTGGATAACTATCCACGGCATCATCAGCGCCACTATCTGACGAAAGCCCTGTAATCAGAATAATGGTTGCTGACGCAAATCCAGCGGATGCTGTTCTGCTTCATCAATCGCGGCCAGCCAGCTCTGCAGCGTAACTTTTTTCCAGGAGAGATGCCCGCGCGTGGTACTCATCAGCACCACGTCGGGACGCAGGGAGCGGTAAAACTCCAGCGTCTGGCTCAGCTCAGCCGGATTACTGTCCGGCACCAGCACCGTGATCCAGCGGTCATGCGAACGTGTCACGGTATCGCCAACAAACAGATAGGTCAGCCCCAGCGGCGAGGTTTAGAGATAGCTGCAACTGCCCGGTGTGTGTCCTGGCGTTGGCAGCAGATGGAAATCCCCGAAGTGCGTCTCCTGCTGCGAAAAGGTGTCATCAGGCTCAGCAAAACGGCTGATGGGGCCCAGCGATCGGCTATGGCAGTAAAGTGCGCTGCTGAAGCGCTGCTGGATCAGTGCCGCACCGGGCGCGGATTCATGCCAGTGGGTGAGGTAGTGGCGGATCACGCCGCCGGTATCGGCCATGACTTCATGATCGAGCGGATTTTCTACGCGGCCAATCAACAGATTGCCGCGAGGGTGACGCAGCATAAAGCCATGCATCATCAGGTCATTAACGGCATCTTCCACCGGAAATTCCGGGGTTGAGATCCACAAATCGTCATACAACGGCTTCAATGTCGATCTCCTGAAACAAACGCTATTCCCGCAGGACGGGATGCCCGGTCGCCTGCAAACGGGCGTGGCCCTGGCTGACCGCTAATCGTGCGCTGGCACCCAAAGGCAGTGTTACGGTGTCAGCGGCATGACCAAAATCTAATCCACAAATCAGCGGCAGACCGGTGGTGTCACGCAGTCGCTGCCAGACGGTGCTGAAGTCAAACCCGTTGTCATATTCTGTCAGGGCTGTACTGGTGAAGCTGCCGGTAACGATCGCCCGCTGTCGCGCCAGAATACCGCTCTGCTGCAGCTGAATCAGCATGCGTTCAATGCGGAACGGATGCTCATTCACATCCTCAATCACCAGAATGCCGTTCTCAAACTGCGGCATCCACGGCGTGCCAATCAGTGAGCAGATCATCGCCAGATTCCCGCCCCACAGCGTACCCTGCCACTCGCCCTCATCAGGCGTTTCGCTTTGCCATGTCACCTCTACTGTAGGTGAAGTCAGTGCCTGCCAGAAGTGGTGAAGGGTAAATTCAGATAAGGTCGCGGCACCGAAGTTACCGGCCAGCATCGGTGCGCTGAAGGTAATCAGGCCGACCTGCGCCAGCAGTGCCAGCTGAATCGCGGTGAAGTCGCTGTGGCCGCACAGCGCGAGCGGCTGATTCAGCAGACGGCGTTGCAGGCCGATGTAGTCGATGGACTCCAGTAACCGGCTGGCACCATAACCGCCACGCACCGCCAGCACCACATCGGGCAGCGTGCTGAGGCTGGCAAGCTGGTTGATATCCGCCAGGCGCTCCGCGTCCGTACCGGCGAAGCGCTGAAAACGGCGGGTGATCACCTGCTCGTTCTCTACCTGATGGCCGGCCGCACGCAGTCGTGCAATGCCCTGCAGCGCCGCAGGCTGATTGTGACAGTAACCGGAGGGGGAGATAAGACGAACTGAACGTGAAATCATCATACTTTCCTGCTGTTAGCGCCTGACTGACGGCGATGATGGCGAAAAGCGCCGCTGAAGTCACGGTACGCGCCGCATTTTCATGCATTTAGGATAAACGGTAATTTTGCTCTCAGGCTGCCTGGGTATGATAGCATTCGCCACAACAGCTACGAGATGAAAAATTGCTGAAAATCCGACACCTTATACTCTCAGCGTTACTCCTGACCGGCTGTGCCAGCGAGCCACCGCACCATGCCGTTAAGCAGCGCAACACGCCATTAACTCAGGCACCGCCGTCCAGCGTCAATGGCACCTGGGCGATGTTTACCGAAGATGCCGCCAGTCATTATGGCGTTGATGAGAAGTTGATCAGCGCCATTATCAGTGTCGAGTCGGGTGGAAATCCGGGCGTGGTGAGCCGTTCAAATGCGGTGGGGCTGATGCAGATTAAAGCTTCGACCGCCGGGCGCGAAGTTTATCGCACGTTGGGCCGTCGTGGTCAGCCGTCGAATGCCGAGTTGCGCGATCCGGCCAAAAATATTGATATCGGCACCGCCTATATCCGCATTCTGCAGAACTCCGCGCTGTCGGGCATCCGCGATCCGCTGACCCTGCGCTATGCCACCATCGTCTCTTATGCCAACGGCGCAGGAGCGTTACTGCGGACTTTCTCCAGCGATCGCGATCGGGCCATTGCGATGATCAATGCGATGTCACCGGATGAGTTCTATCAGCATGTGCAGAACAAGCATCCGGCGGCGCAGGCCCCGCGCTATCTGTGGAAAGTCACCACGGCTTACCGCACTATCTGACCGGTTGTGATGAATCCTGCGGCGTGAGCAGTAGCCGCGCCGTGGGATAGTCGATGATCAGCACCTTGATGTAGCCGCCCAGCAGCGCACCGCGAATCGCCTGCGCTTTCTCTCTTCCGCCTGCCAGCCCGACCACCTGTGGACACTGTTTTACCTGTGCCAGCTCCATACCAATCACCGGATCTTCTTCTGCTTTCAGCACCGGCTGTCCGCAGGCGTCGAAATAGTGCAGACAGATATCGCCTACCGCACCGCGCGCCGCCAGCGTTTGCAGCATCCTGCCATCGTAGTAGTTGCCCGAATTACGTAACAGCGCCGACGGCTCCAGATCGCCAATGCCGACAATCGCCAGGTCGACCTGCTCAAATTTACTCAGCACCTCGGCGACCTCTGCGTTGGCAGAGAGCCGCTGGCGATCGCTGACCGAATGCTCAATCGACTGGGACGGCAGCAGCCAGGCGGGGCAGTTCAGCAGCGCCGCCAGATTTTGCGTCAGAATCGTGGCCTGCACATTGCCGTTAGCCCCGACGCCACCCAGCAGCTGGATCACCCCTTTGCAGGCGCTGTTGAGCGGATGCAGCGCATCCACCATCGCCCGGATCGTGCCGCTCCATGACGAAATACCAATCAGCTCATCGTTTCGCAGTCGGGTCTCCAGATAGTGAGCGGCCGCCGATCCAATCGCCTGCTTAATCTGCAGCGACGACGCCTGGTCCGGCACATCCACCACAATCGCCTGCGGCAGGTTATAGGTCTGCTCAATGGCCTTTTCCAGCTCAGGGTAGACGTTGGCTGGTGGCACCACGCTGATCTTGACCACACCTTCTTTCACGCTGCGATTAAGAATGCGTGAGACAAACGACTGCGATAAGGTCAGCGACTGCGCAATCTCAGACTGCTTCAACCCTTCGACATAGTAAAGGGTGGCAATCTTTACCATCAGTCGCTGTTCATCCTGTTTTGCCATCGGTTTTTCCCTCTCTGATTCTGCCCGGTATTGTTAACCAGGATGATCAAAATCACAACGCAGGCTAATTTGTGATCGTTTTCGCTTTTTGACGATCGCGCATTGGACGGCACGTCAGCGCGGGCGCATAGTCATTATGCATATAAAATCGCGTGTGAATATATATTCAAGCGGAGAAAAATAATGACTCGTCCTCTGATCAAACTGACCCTGCTCGCATCGATGCTCGCCTTTTCAGCGACCGCGCTGGCGGCAGAGCAAGGCCTGCTGGCGATTATCACCCCATCCCATGACAACCCGTTCTTTAAAGCCGAGGCGGAAGGGGCCTTAGCGAAAGCCAAAGAGCTGGGTTACGCCACGCTGGTGGCGTCGCACGATGATGACGTAAACAAGCAAAACCAGCTGATTGAGACCGCGATTGCGCGCAAAGCCAAAGCGATCATTCTTGATAACGCTGGTGCCGACGCCACCGTCGGGCCGGTGCAGAAAGCCAAAGATGCCGGGATCCCGACCTTCCTGATTGACCGGGAGATCAACAAAACCGGCATCGCGGTGGCGCAGATCGTCTCTAACAACTATCAGGGGGCGCAGCTGGGCGCGGAGAAATTTGCGAAATTGCTGGGCGGCAAAGGGGACTATGTTGAACTGCTGGGCAAAGAGTCTGACACTAACGCGGGCGTGCGGTCGCAGGGCTATCACGATGTGCTGGATGACTACAGCGACATGAAAATGGTGGCTCAGCAGAGCGCCAACTGGAGTCAGACCGAAGCCTTCAGCCGCATGGAAACCCTGCTGCAGAAACACCCCAACATCGTTGGCGTCATCTCCGGTAACGACACCATGGCGCTGGGTGCCGAAGCCGCGCTGAAAGCCGCCGGGAAAACATCGGTGATCGTGGTGGGCTTTGATGGCAGCGACTACACCCGCGATTCGATCCTCAACAAAGGCAATATTAAAGCGACGGTGCTGCAGCCGGGCTGGGATCAGGCGCAGATGGCGGTCACGCAGGCGGATTACTACCTGAAGAACGGCAAAGCGCAGAAACAGGAGAAGCAGCTGATGGACTGCGTGCTGATTGACGACAGCAACGCCGCTAAGCTGAAAAACTTCAACCTGGCGAAATAACCATGAAACGGATGCTGGCGGTATTGACCGGTATGGCGCTGCTCAGCGCCTGCACCGTGGTGGATCTGGACGCGGACGGTAAGCCGATTCTGCCGAAGGATCCGCACGCGAAACCCAGCTATACCACCCAGACACCGCAGCAGATTGCGGAAGAGACCTGGCAGCCGCGCGTGATGACCACCGCGAACAGCCATGCGCTGAGCTGGGCCGACATGGAGGCGAAAAGTCAGACGGTCAAACCCGGCGGGCGCGAAAGCGTCTTCGTGCGAGCCGGGGGTACAGCCAGCGCCTTTGATGAGAGTAACCCGCGTGAACGCACGCTGACGCTGATGATTAACGGCAAGCCGGTGGCGGTCAGTGTCGGGCCGGTGCTGCGCAGTAACGCTATCCGGGATGCCGCCGGTTTCCGTTTCGAAGAGTTTACCAATCAGGTGCAGTACGCCCAGCTGACGCGGGCGCTGAACCGTCACGCGGTGAAGCAACTGCCACCGCTGGATGCCAGCTGGGTCAACCAGTCGGTGCAGGCGCTGCTGGCCGTAACCATCGGGCAGAACAGCGTTGAAGATGTGGTAGCGGTTGAGCTGAAGCGGGGGACGCCCTGATGGACGATGAGATCATTCTGCGGGCCGAACAGATATCGATGCTGTTTCCCGGCACGCTGGCGCTGGATCGCGTCGACTATCGGGTCTGGCGCGGCAAAGTTAACGTGATCATCGGTGAGAATGGGGCGGGAAAATCGACCCTGATGAAAATTCTGGCCGGGGTACAGCAGCCCACGGCCGGTTCGCTGTTCCTGAATGGCGAGCCGCTGACGCTGAGCAGCACCCGCGACGCCGCCCGGCACGGCATCGGCATGGTGCATCAGGAGCTGAATCTGTTTGAGAATCTTACGGTGGCTGAAAACCTGTTTCTGGGCCGGGAGATCCAGCGCGGCCTGGCCCCGATCAACGAGGCAGAGCAGGCTCGTCGCACCGCCGCGCTGATGGCGCGCCTGGATCAGCCGATTTCACCCTATGAGCGGGTCGGTAATCTCAAGGTGGGTCAGCAGCAGCTGGTCGAGATTGCCAAAGCGCTGGCGGAAGATGCGGACATCCTGATCCTCGACGAGCCGACCTCGGCGCTGAGCAAAACCGAAGTGGAGATCCTGTTCCGGGTGATCCGCGACCTGACGCAGCAGGGCGTTACCGTGATTTACATCTCCCACCGGCTGGAAGAGCTGATGGCGATTGGCGACGTGATCACCATTCTGCGCGACGGGCGCTTTCAGGCAGAAGCGCCGGTCAGCAGCATCGATGTGCCGTGGATCGTGCGTGAGATGCTGGGCAGTGAACCGGTCACCACCTTCCTGCCGGAAGCGCGTGAGTTTGGCGCGCCGGTGCTGGAGGCGCAGCATATTACCTGCGTCAGCCCCAATGGCAATACCCTGGTGGATGACGTCAGTTTTCAGGTGCGGGCCGGGGAAATTGTCGGGATTTACGGGCTGATGGGCGCAGGCCGCACCGAGCTGTTTGAGTGTCTGCTTGGCAGTCAGCGCCACTATCTGGGCAAGCTGTGGCTCGACAGCAAACCGCTGCCGACCCGTCTGCCCACCGCTGACCGTATCCGCATGGGCATGAGTCTGGTGCCGGAAGATCGCAAACGCGCCGGGATTTTCCCGGTCTCATCGGTCGCCAGTAATCTCACCATCGCCAGCCTGTGGCGGCGTCTGTCACATCGCTTTGCCATTGCCCACCAGGCGGAGCAGCAGGCGGTGAGCCAGACGGTGGGCAACCTGGCGATCAAAATCTCCTCGCCGGACGTGGCCATCAGCGCGCTGAGTGGTGGCAACCAGCAGAAAGTGGTGATTGGCCGCGCGCTGCTGACCAATCCGCGTCTGCTGCTGCTGGATGAGCCGAGTCGCGGCATTGATGTCGGTGCAAAAGCAGAGGTGTTTCGCATGATGGTGGCGCTGTCGCAGCAGGGCATTGCAGTACTGTTCTCCACCTCGGACCTGAAAGAGATTATGGCGGTAGCCGATCGCATCCTGGTGATGTCGGGCGGCAAACTTACGGCTGATCTTCCCCGCGACCAAGCGGAAGAGGCAGCGCTGGTGAAAGCAAGTGCGCAGGGGTTCTGAGCATGAAAAGCAATGACAGCGTCGCGCTGACCACACTTCCGGCTAAGGCGTTCAGTTCACGTGAAAGCATTCTGCTGCTGCTTCTGAAGCTGCGCACTTTTATTGCGCTGATTCTGATCGTCGGCTTCTTCGCCATCACCGTGCCGGACTTTCTCGCCACCGGCAGCCTGGTGATCATGGTGAAACATATCGCCATCAACGCCTTTCTGGCGCTGGGCATCACCTTTGTCATTATCACGGCGGGAATTGACCTGTCGATTGGGGCGACGCTGGGACTGTGCGGCATGATCGCCGGCTGGCTGATTACCAAAGGCATTGTGCTGCCGATGTTTGGCATCGCTATTTTTCCCAGCGTCTGGGTGATTGTGCCGGTGGTGCTGCTGATCGGCGCGCTGATTGGCGCGGGCAACGGCTGGATCATTACCCGCTACAACGTGGCACCCTTTATCTGCACCCTCGGCACCATGTACATCCTGCGCGGCGCGGCGATGCTTACCTCCGGCGGCGAGACCTTTCCCGGTCTGCAGGGGAATCCGCTGCTGGGCAACACCGGTTTCGATCGGATTGGTGCCGGAACCTTTCTCGGGCTGCCCTACGCCATCTGGATGATGGTGGTGCTGGCGCTGGTGATCGCCTACATCGCCCGTCGCCTGCCGTTTGGCCGTCAGGTCTATGCCATCGGAGACAATGAACGTGCCGCTGAACTGTCGGGTGTGAAAACCCGGCAGGTAAAAATTCTGGTCTACACCCTGTCAGGATTCTGCGCGGCGATTGCTGGCATCGTGGTCTCATCGCAACTGGTCGCCAGCCATCCGGCTAACGGCACCGCGTTTGAGATGAATGCCATTGCCGCCGTGGTGCTGGGTGGCACGTCGCTGGCGGGCGGACGCGGCACCATCCTCGGCACGCTGATTGGTGCCTTCGTCATCGGCTTTCTGGCGGATGGCCTGATCATGATGGGTGTCAGTGAATTCTGGCAGATGGTGATCAAAGGCATCGTGATTATCATCGCGGTGATCATCGACCAGACCCAGAGCCGGATGCAGCAGAAGGCGGCCGTGGTGGCTCAGAAAGCGTTAATCGAGGAGGGGACACCGGCAAAACCCTGACGGGGAAGTGCGTGAAACCTGACAGGAGGTGCCGCTGAGTGATTCCTGGCAGCGGACGGCCTGCCCGGTTTAATGAACAGAGTAGCGAACAAAGGGCGGTTCAGTTTATTAGCCCCTTTTTTTCAGGCACAAAATTTTTTAACTGACGTGAATATATATTCATAACCGATTTAAAATTCAGAGGTAGTGTATGAATCCTTTCAATCTTCCGGTCGATGACCTTGAGCGCCGGGCGCGGGCAATCCGCCGCCGCATCATCCAGCTTAACGCGGGCAGCCCGGCAGGCGGTCATACCGGCGCTGACCTGTCACAGGTAGAGATCCTCACCGCGCTCTACTTCCGCATTCTGAACTGCGCACCGGATCGTACAGACGACGATCAGCGTGACATCTATATCCAGTCCAAAGGGCATGCGGTGGGGGGTTATTACTGCGTGCTGGCGGAAGCGGGCTACTTCCCGACCGACTGGCTGGCGACCTATCAGCATGCCGACTCGCATCTGCCCGGCCATCCGGTACGGCAGAAAACGCCGGGCGTTGAGCTGAATACTGGTGCGCTGGGTCACGGCCTGCCGGTGGCGGTGGGCATCGCTATCGCGGCGAAAAAAGATAACAGCCCGCGCCGCATCTTTGTGGTGACCGGCGATGGTGAACTGGCTGAAGGCAGCAACTGGGAGGCGGCGCTGGTGGCGGCGCATTACGGCCTCGACAACCTGATCATCATCAATGACAAAAACAAGCTGCAACTGGCGGGCGCGACCCGCGACATCATGAACACCGATCCGCTGCCGGAAAAATGGCGCGCCTTCGGGCTGGAGGTCACCGAATGCAACGGCAATGAGATGGCGGCGGTGGTCGACACCATTGAAAACCTGCCGAAGAACGGCAAACCGCAGGTGATTGTGGCGCATACCGAGAAGGGATTTGGCGTCTCATTTATCCAGAGCAAGGCGGAATGGCATCACCGGGTGCCGAAAGGCGAAGAGATTGCACTGGCACTGGAGGAACTGAAAGATGAGTAATGCACAACATTTAGCAAGCGTCATGGTCACGGCTTTTATCGACGCGGTGAATCGCGGTGTGGATCTGGTGCCGGTGGTAGCCGACTCCACGTCGACGGCCAAAATCGCCCCCTTTATCAAGGCGTTTCCCGACCGGCTGATTAACGTCGGCATCGCTGAGCAGACGCTGGTGGGCACAGCGGCCGGTCTGGCGCTGGGCGGCAAGGTCGCGGTGACCTGTAACGCTGCGCCGTTTCTGGTGTCACGCGCCAATGAGCAGGTAAAAGTCGATGTCTGCTACAACAACACCAACGTCAAACTGTTCGGGCTGAATGCCGGGACCAGCTATGGCCCGTTAGCCAGCACGCATCACAGCATTGATGACATCGCGGTGATGCGCGGTTTCGGCAACATCGAGATCTATGCGCCTTCCTGCCCGCTGGAGTGCCGTCAGATCATCGATTACGCCCTTGAGCATGTCGGGCCGGTCTATATCCGTCTGGATGGCAAAGATCTGCCGCAGCTGCATGAGGAAAGCTACCAGTTCAGGCCGGGCGCGATCGACCTGCTGCGTGAAGGCAGCGACATCGCACTGGTGGCGATAGGCTCAACGGTTCACGAGGTGGTTCACGCTGCTGAGCAACTGGCTGAGCAGGGCATTTCAGCCGGTGTGATCGCGGTTCCATCGATTCGACCTTGTGATACCCAACAGCTGCGCAACCTGTTAAATCACTACCCAGCGGTGATTACCGTAGAGGAGCATAACGTTAATGGCGGTGTCGGCAGCCTGGTGGCCGAAGTGCTGGCGGAAGGCGGCTGCGGCATCCCGCTGTTGCGGCTCGGCATTGCAGATGGGGAATATGCGATTGCCGGCGATCGCGCCTCTACCCGCGCCCATCATGGCATTGATGCCAGTAGCGTGGTGAACAGTGCAGCGCGCATCTGCGCAGGAGCATAAACATGGTGGGACCCCTGATTCTGGCGATCGACGAAGGCACTACCAATGCTAAAGCGATTGCGGTTGATCGCGATGGCCGTGTGGTGGCACGCGGCAGCCAGAGCTTAACCCTGCAACACCCGCAGCCGGGACTGGCTGAGCAGGACCCTGTGGCGATCTGGCAGGCGGTAAAAGAGGCCATTACCCATTGCCTGGCAGCCTGTGGTGGCGCGCCTGTCGCGGCAGTGGCGATCAGTAATCAGCGCGAGTCGGTACTGATCTGGCAGCGGCGTGACGGCAAGCCGCTGACGCCGCTGGTGAGCTGGCAGGATCGACGATCCGAGTCACTCTGTCGCGACCTGCATCAGGCGGGCAAAGCACCTCGCATCACCGGTTTGACCGGCCTGGCCGTTGACCCGATGTTTCCGGCCGCCAAGCTGACCGGGATGCTGGCCGCCATTCCTGACGGCGCGGCGCGGGCGGCGGCGGGTGAGCTCTGTATCGGCACGGTCGACAGCTGGCTCAGCTGGCAGCTCAGCGCCGGCGAGGTATTTATTACCGATCATGCTAACGCCTCCCGTACTCAACTCTACAGCCTGCATCTTAATGACTGGGACGACGAGCTGCTGACGCTGTTTCAGCTGCCGCGCGCCGCGCTGCCGCGCATCACCGCCTCAGCCAGTGAACAGGGCGTGGTCGCGGTGAGTGATATTCCCGGCTTAGCGCCAGGCACGCCGATTCTGGCGCGCATCGGCGACTCTCATGCCGCCTTACAGGCGCAGCGGCGCGGCGAGTCTGAAGTGGTGAAAGCCACCTACGGCACCGGATCTTCACTGATGATGTCCATGGCAACGCCGCTGCTGACGGAAAATGGCCTCAGCACCACCGTGGCCTGGCACGACGGCACGCTGCGTTATGCCTTTGAAGGCAACATTACCCACACCGGTTCCGGTGCCGCCTGGCTGGGCAGAATGCTCGGCGTGCAGGAGCCGCGCGAGCTCACCGCGATGGCGCAGCGCTGCGACGATAATCAGGGCATCTATTTTGTCCCGGCGCTCTCTGGCCTGGGCGCGCCCTGGTGGGATCTGCAGGCGCGCGGCATGGTGTGCGGACTGACGGATGCCGCCACACCCGCCGTGCTGGCGCGGGTGGCGCTGGAGTCGATCGTCTGGCAAATCGCCGACGTCTTTTTTGCCATGGAGCAGGCCAGCGGCCAGCAGCTTCCGGCGCTCTGTGTGGATGGCAGCGCCACCGAAAATAGCTGGCTGATGCAGTTACAGGCGGATGTGTTACAGCGGCCGTTGCAGCGGGTGCCTACCGCCGAGGTCTCCGCGCTGGGCGCGGCACTGCTGGCAGGCAAAGTGCTGGGATGGTGGCAGCAGGGCAGTGATATGCAGGCGCTGCAGGGCGGCAGCGTCATCATGCCGCGTGAAGAGCACGCGCAGCGTATGCAGGAAAACTATAAAGGCTGGATTGACGCCGTTGCACGCTGTCGTTATCAGCCACATTAATCCTTATCCGGAGCAGAGCCATGTCAACACTTCCTCAGCAGTTAACCTTCGGCGTCATTATTGGCAACCGGGGTTTTTTTCCCAGCTATCTGGTGGGCGAGGCGCGCCAGCAGGCGGTCGCGCTGTTTGAAAAGATGAACATTAATACGGTGATGCTGGATGAGACCCAGACCAACCTGGGCGGCGTCGAGACGCGTCAGGAGGCGAAAACCTGCGCCGTGCTGTTTCGTCAGCACCGCGAAGCGATTCACGGCATTGTGGTGCTGCTGCCTAACTTTGGTGATGAAAAAGCCATCGCGGAAGCGCTGCGTCTCGCCGGGCTGAACGTGCCGGTGCTGGTGCAGGCCGAAGAGGACAATCTGGATAAAATGGGACTGGCGACCCGCCGCGACAGCTTCTGCGGCAAAATTTCGCTCTGCAACAACCTGCGGCAATATGGCATCCCGTTTACGCTGACCCGCCAGCACGTCTGCGCCCTGAGCGGCGACGTGTTTATGCAGGATCTGCAGCGGTTCAGCCAGCTCTGTCGGGTGGTGAATGCTATGCGTCGGGTACGCGTCGGGGCAATTGGTGCCCGGCCCGCCGGATTCAACACCGTGCGCTACAGCGAAAAGCTGCTGGAGAAGATGGGCATCGCGGTGGAGACCCTGGATTTATCGGAGATCTTTACCCGCACCAACCGGCTGCGCGATGACGATATCCGCGTGGCAGAGAAGCGTGAAATCCTGGAGGCCAACGCCGATGCGCGGGGTATTCCGGGTGAAAAACTGGTGACCATGGCCAAACTGTTTGTGGTGATCAGCGAGTGGATCAGCGACAACGATATCGATACCACCGCCATCCAGTGCTGGACGTCGTTGCAGGAGAACCTGGGCATTAACGTCTGCTCAATCATGAGCGTGATGTCGGGCCAGCTGATGCCCAGCGCCTGCGAAGTGGATGTGATGGGGGCGCTGTCGATGTATGCGCTCGCCAGTTGCTCGCTGAACCCCGCCTCGCTGGCAGACTGGAACAACAACTTTGGCGACGAGCGGGACAAATGTGTGCTGTTTCACTGTGGTAATTTCGCCAGCGCCAGCCTGGAGTCAGCGACCATGGGCACGGCGGATATCATCGGCACCACCGTGGGCAAAGAGAACACCTGTGGCGCAGTGCATGGCCGCATGAAGCAGGGCGATCTGACCTATTTCCGCCTCTCTACCGACGACTTCAGCGGCGAAATCAAAGCCTATGTGGGAGAGGGAATGTCGGTCACCGATCCGCTGGACACGGTAGGTTGCCGTGCGGTGATCCAGGTGCCGCAGCTGGAGACACTGCTGGCGTGGATCTGCCGTAACGGCTTTGAGCATCATGTGGCAATGAACCACTCTGCCACGGCTGGTGTGCTGCAGGAAGCGTTCAGTGAGTATCTCGGCGTGAGCTGCTACCGGCATCAGTAAGCGGTAAGGCGGAACGGCTGAATGCAGGGGATGAAGCAGCCGGTGCGGTCACGATTCCGCCCGCACCGGCTTGTATGCCCGCCACTTCTGAAAAAGAAAGGCGGGCACTGATTTAGCGCGCCATTCTGCGCACCTCGTCATCGTCATTCTGCACCGCAACCAGATCCACCGGTGGCAGATTGCCGCCGCTGAACTCCACCTGACGAATCGGGAAGGCGAAGCGGATATTTCGCTCTTCCAGTGCTGCCATCAGCTGCAGGTTAATCTCCTGCTGAATATCCATGTACTTGTTGTAATCCGCATCCAGCACAAAATAGACCACTTCGAAGGTCAGTTTTGAATCCTCAAAGGCCAGGAAGTGGGCACGGTCAAAACGGGTGGTCTCAACGCCCTGGATAATCTCTTTCACCAGCGGGCTGATCTCCCGGACCTGCTCTGACGGCGTGGCGTAGCTGATACCAAACTTAAAGACGATGCGGCGCTGCTGCATACGCTTATAGTTGTGGATCGTCTGCTGCAACAGAATGGTATTTGAGCAGACAATCTGCTCGCCGCTCAGGCTGCGCAGTCGGGTGGTTTTCAGGCCGATATGCTCGATGGAACCGGCAATGTCACCAAAGACAATAAAATCGCCATGCTCAAACGGCTTATCAAAGCCTATTGCCAGCGAAGCAAACACATCGCTCAGTACGGTCTGAATCGCCAGCGCAATCGCAATACCTCCGACTCCCAGGCTGGCGACCAGTGCGGTAATGTTGATGCCCATGTTCGACAGAATGGCCAGGAACATCATGATCCAGACCACCACCCGCAGCAGAATCCCCAGGATCACCGTAGTGACCGGGTTGCGCACGTGCAGCGGGTCACGCAGCAGGCTTTTCAGCCATAGCCGGATGCCACAGTCGAGCCACAGAGCGAGCTGCACAATCAGCGCCAGGAACCAGCCGTGCGCGATGGTTACACTCCACGACGCGGGCAGATCGACAAACTTCAGGGCAATCAGCAGCGAAAAGATCAGCAGCAGGGTCTGGCTGGTACTGCGCAATATCTCCACCAGAATCGCAGTGGCGCGAACATGACGATGTTCGCTGTAAAGGGCAATCCGGTTGGAGATAAAGCGAATCAGGGTACGTAATACCCAGTAAATCACCAGCGTGGATACCACCACGATGGCGCTGTTTAACCAGAGTTCCTGATTAAAAAAGAGGGAGTGAAAACGACGTGAAGAGAGCCAGTTTTCCATTGGGGAGGGTCTCCTTGCTGGGTTCCGGTTTAAAAGAAAACAAGCAAGAAGCATAGCCTGGATGCGGCCCACCTGTGTGGCGCATCCGTAAAGCGGTTACTGGAATCGGGTCGATTTATCGCGCGCCAGGCGCTCAAGGGCAAAAATAATCTGCTGAAGCTGCCGCTCCTGCGCCGGGTTCAGCGTGGCAAAACGAAAGCTCAGTCGCGGTGTGATGCGGGTTTCATTTTTGCCGGTCACCACGCTGCGCTCGCCAATGCTCAGCAGCTTTACCGGCACGTCAAAATGGCCATACTCGCCCAGCTCGACCCGGAACGGGTTGAAGCTGTCACCGTCCTGCAACCCGTCCGGCAGCGCTTCATCGACCAGCACGCCGATACCGCCCAGCGACAGATCCTGCAGACGCAGGCGCGTTTTCCTGCCATCGGGCCACACGGTATGACACCAGAACTGCGGCTCCAGCGGAGCGCAGACCCGGAAAAACTCACGTCGCTGGATCTGCCAGAGCAGGTCTGGCAGCGGCGCGCTGAAAGCGGGTAACCCTTCAAACTCCACGATTTCCAGCGAGGCGAGGCTGAATTCCACCTTAGCGCCGTAGGTTTCCGCGGTGATACTGAGATCGTCGCTGGTCAGGGCATAATCGTTATCCAGATTATTACTGCCGAGGTCAAACAGCAGGCGATCTTCATCGGCAGCCAGCATCCGGCTGATAAACTGCCCACGCGGAAAGCGCACCAGTAATGGCGTCTGCAATCGCAGCAGATCTTTCATAACGCCAAGAACCGCCAGCGTGCCACGTTTTAGATATTGTTCCTGGTCGGCTTCTTTCACGTCCTGCTCCACAAGGGGGGTTACTTTATTGATGCGGTTTTTTTGCCTCGTCTCGGTTATCGGCGCGGCTAAAAAAAGCTTTAGCATGCTATTCATCAATAATAACTGTGAGCAGGCAGGCATTTTTTGAAAAGCTGGTTATACTTATCGCGGTAAACCGCTTGATTAATCAGGCGTTCACGATTTAATCAAAAAAGGAAGGAGCAACAGATGGGTATTATTTCCTGGGTCGTCTTTGGCTTAATCGCAGGTATTCTGGCTAAGTGGATTATGCCGGGTAAAGACGGTGGCGGTTTCATTCTGACTATCGTTCTGGGTATTATCGGTGCAGTAGTGGGTGGCTGGATCAGTACGCTGTTTGGCTTCGGCCGCGTCGATGGGTTTAACTTCGGAAGTTTTGTGGTCGCTGTTATCGGTGCCATCGTGGTGCTGTTTATCTACCGCAAAGTACGCAGTTGACCGTAAAGGTTTAAACGAAAAAGGGGACGAAGCGATTCGTCCCCTTTTTTTATCTCTTATTTTGCAATCAGAAGTCGTAACCGACTGTCGCCATTACACTGCGCTCTGCGCCCCAGTAGCAATAGCCCGTGCCGTAACAGCCCGCTACATAGGTACGTTCGGTCAGGTTATTGGCATTGACCTGCACCCATGCACCTTTCAGGCTGTTGTTCCAGACGCCGAGATCGGCCCGCACTGACGCATCAAACAGCGTAACAGACGGCACACGCGTGGTGTTTTCATTGTCCGCCCACTGTTTGCCGATGTAACGCACGCCCGCACCCGCACTCAGACCGTAATCAAACTGATAGTGACCCCAGAGTGCAGCCATGCTGTTGGGTGTGACATATGGCGTATGTCCGTCGTTGCCATCTACCGACTCTTTAAAGCGCAGATGATTCAGCGTATAGCTCGCCACGGTGCTCAGACGCGGGGTTAACTGATTATGCGCTTCCAGCTCGATGCCCTGTGAATGCACTTTGCCCGATGGCGTATAAGTCGCCGTCAGCACGTCGCGGTTCGCCACATCTTTCTGCGTCAGGTCATAGACCGCCACGCTATAGAGATCGCGGGTGCCGACCGGCTGATATTTCACCCCAGCTTCATACTGCTCGGCGGTAGTTGGCTTCAGCAGGTTGTTGTTGGGATCGGTGAGCGCGGTCGGGGTAATCGCCTGGCTCCAGCTGACGTAAGGCGAGATACCGTTGTCGAAGGCATAGAGCAGTGCTGCGCGGCCGCTGATGTGATCATCCTGACGGCGGTCACTGCCGCTGTTATTGGCGACAATGCGGTCATAACGACCGGAGAGATCCAGATGCCAGCGATCCAGCTTCATCTCATCCTGCAGATAGAGGCCGGTCTGGTAGTAGCGACGGGTTTTATCGGCCCAGGTGTAATCAGGCATGTCGCCAACCTGTTCACCAGTCCGTGCATTAAGCTGGTTGGCCGAGCCGCCAGCGGCAGTGATCTCATTTTTATAGCGATGATACTCAGCACCCAGGGTGACGCGGTGCTCCAGCTCGCCGGTATCGAACTCCGCCTGTAAGCGGTTATCGGTGGACCAGGCCGAGAGCGACGAGCGCTCGCCAGAGTAATATCGGTTCAGCAGATCGGGATTCACGCTGTCCCAGCCAATCTGATAGACCTGATCGAGATCGACATTCGAGTGGCTGTAGCTGCCGGTCGAGGAGAATGACCAGACGTCGTTAAAGCGATGGGCGAAATCGAAGCTGTAGATCTGCTCGCGACGCTTGAACTGATCGAGATCGCTGTTGCCCTCATAAAAGCCGTTGCTCAGCTTGTAGCCGTTGTGTTCGGTGAGACTGCCGTCACCCGGTACCGAACCGTGATAGCCGCCCGACGGATCCTTCTGCAGATAGGCTTTCAGGATCAGATGCGTATCTTCATCCGGCTGCCACATCAGCTGCGGCATCAGCGCATATTTCTCTTCGCGGGTGTGATCGTACTGGGTATCGCTGTTGCGGGTTACGCCGGTCAGGCGAAACGCCCACTGATCGTTGATGGCATTGGTGTAGTCAAACATCGTGCCGGTGGTGGCGTTGCTGCCCGCCTGCAACTGGATGTGACCCTCTTCGCTGAACTGAGGACGCTTGGTCACCATGTTCACCAGTCCGCCCGGCACGGTCTGACCATAGAGCGCAGAAGAGGGGCCTTTGATCACGTCGATGCGCTCAAGGAAGGCGTTATCCACCTGCAGGCCGTTGAAACTGCCGCCGTCGCTCATCAGCCGCATGCCGTCGAGGAAGGTGTTATCGACATCGCCGCCATGGAAGCCACGCAGGGCAATGGTGTCGTAACGGGTCGCGGCACCGCCGAAGTTGGTGAAGACGCCGGAACTATAGCCCAGCGCCTGGTTCAGGGTCAGCGCGCCCTGATCCTGCATCTGCTGGCGGGTAACCACGGAAATCGATTGCGGCGTGGTGATGAGCGGACGATCGCTTTTGGTTGCGCCCTGGCTGGTCGTCGCCAGATAGCCCTGGGTCGGCGAGGTCGAATCTTCCTGCGGTTGCGCGGTTACCACCATATCGGCAGCATAACTCAGAGCAGGCGCGGTCAGCGCCAGGGTGCATAGGGGAACATAACCTTTCAGCGACAATGACAGTTTCATCAAAATTCCTTTCTTGGCAAAGGTTCAGGCAGGTGAATAAAAGCTTTGATAGGCAATCTCATTATCATAATGAGAATTATTACCTTTTGTAAATTGGCTGCAATTTTGCCTGTTGATGAAAGAAGGTCAAGTAAAATTCGCGGAAATGAAGTGGGGATACCCCCGGCAAGGCCAGAGGTATCCAGAGTGGATTAAGGTTGTGAGGCAGACGCCTGCGGAATATCGTGGGCGCTGTTACAGGTTTTATCTTTCGGGCAGTACTTATCCAGCAGTTTCAGCGTGACGCCGTTGGTCCAGCCGAAGCCATCCTGCAGCGGATATTCACCGCCACCGCCGCCGCCGAGATTTTTGCCATCAACGACATATTTCTCCACCAGCTTATGCTCACGGTCATAGGTGTTCTGAACGTTTTGCAGGAAGCGTAATCCCACCTCTTTCGCCAGTTTTGGCTGGTTGTAATGCTCCAGACCTTCCACAGCAACCCACTGCAGCGGTGCCCAGCCATTGGGTGCATCCCACTGCTGACCGTTGTTCACGGTGGTGGTCACCAGACCACCAGGTTTCAGCAGCTGTTTTTCCACTGCGCTGGCGGTGCTTTCAGCCTGCTTATCGCTGGCGACCTGCAGATAGAGCGGGAACAGCGCGGCAGCAGTCAGCTGAGGATGGACCTGCTTTTTCTGCCAGTCATAATCGGCGTACCAGTTCTGTTTGCTGTCCCACAGATAGCGGTTGATCGCCGCCTGGCGCTTCTCCGCGCGATCGGCAAACTGCTTCGCCAGATCGCTCTGCTTGTTCATCTGATAGCCTTTCGACAGGGTCTGCTCCAGATGGAACAGCAGGCTGTTGAGGTCAACCGGGGCCAGCTGCGTGGTACGAATTGTCGACAGGTTATGCGCATCGGTAAACCAGCGCGAACTGAAATCCCAGCCCGACGCCGCACCGGAACGCAGCTCCCGGTAGAGTTCGGCTTTATTCCTCTGCGGCGCTTTCTGGGCGGTGGCAATGTCATCCATCCAGGATTCTGTACGTGGCACGTCGCGCGCATCCCAGTAGCGGTTGAGCAGGCTGCCGTCCGCCAGCTTAATCACACGCTTGCTGGCTGCGCCCGCCGCGACTTTATCGCTGTCTGCCATCCAGTAGTCATACTCTTTCTGCAGCTGCGGCAGATAACGGGTATAGGCTTTGCCGTTATCGTGCGTCGCCAGCAGATCGACCATCAGGCTGAAGAACGGCGGCTGTGACCGGCTCAGATAGTAGCTGCGGTTGCCGTTGGGAATGTGGCCATAGCGGTCGAGCAGCGAGGCGAAGTTATCCACCATATCCTGCACTTTATCCCAGTGCCCGCTCTCGGCCAGCCCCAGCATGGTGAAGTAGCTGTCCCAGTAATAGACTTCACGGAAGCGCCCGCCTGGCACCACATAGGGTTTGGGCAACGGCAGCAGCGAGTCATACTGACCGGCGCTGCTGGTGGTACGCGTCAGCACCGGCCACAGGCCATCAATGTGGTCACGCAGGTTTTGTCCGGCTGGTGGCACATATTTGTCACCGGCCGCGGGCAGGGTAAAGTTGGCATCCACAAAACGCTTAAGATCGAAATTGCGCTGTTTCTTCTGCATCTGCCAGTCGGCAAGAATTGAGGCGGGATCGAATTTCGGCACCGCATCCGCAAAGGTCTTTTGATCGGGATAGAACTTCGCCTGTTGCACGGCATTAAACAGTGGTCCTAAACGAACGTCAGGCGGCTGCGGCTGATTATTCAGCATGCGACTGTTGTCGTCGGCCTGGGCAGTGAAGGCGGGTACGCTCAGCAGCAACGTGAGCAGAAAGGGCGCATAACGCTGACGCCGTGGAGCGGCGTTTACCTCAATTTTTGTCATCGGTTTTTCTCCTTGTCCGAAACGCGGCCGCGCGTAACGCATTGACCACAGGACCAACTTTAGACCTTATCTGACCACTTCACCCTGAAGCGAGCCGGAAATGTGAAGCCACGGGAATTATTTTTATGGAAAAAACCGCTTTATTACGCTGGTTTTTTCTTGCTCTCACCTCGCTTTTCCCTGACGCTGAAAGAAAAAAAGGAGAGCAGGATGGAGATCATCTGGTATCACCCGTCGCAGTCTGCAGCGGCCTGGATTAACGGTTTACAACAGCGTCTGCCCCAGGCGCGGGTGCGTGCCTGGCAGCAAGGCGATAAGGGTCCGGCTGATTACGCGCTGGTCCGTTCGCCCCCCACAGAAATGCTGCAGGGACGCGCCACCCTGCGCGGCGTCTTTGCGCTGGGGGCAGGCGTGGACGAGATTCTGAAACAGCTGCAGCAGAACCCTGAGATGCTGCCCGACAGCGTGCCACTGTACCGGCTGGAAGATACCGGCATGGCGCGGCAGATGCAGGAGTATGCGGTTCATAGCGTACTGAGCTGGTTCCGCCGTTTTGACGACTACCGTCTCCAGCAGCAGCAACAGTGCTGGCAGCCACTGCCCGCTTACACGCGTGAAAACTTTACTATCGGCATCCTGGGGGCGGGCGTGCTGGGGCAGAGCGTGGCGGAAAGCCTTAAACCCTGGGGATTCCCGTTACGCGTCTGGAGCCGCTCGCCCAAAGAAATTGATGGCGTGACCAGCTTTGCCGGTCGCGATGCATTGCCTGCCTTTCTGCAGGAGACGCGGGTGGTGATCAACCTGCTGCCGAGCACGCACGAGACCATTAATCTTATCGACCACCACTTTTTACAGCAGCTGCCGCACGGCGCTTTCTTCCTCAACATCGCGCGTGGCGCGCAGGTGGTGGAAGAAGATCTGCTGGCCGCGCTCAATAGCGGGCAGCTGAAAGCGGCGGCGCTGGATGTCTTTCAGGTTGAACCGCTGCCCGAAGCGCATCCGCTCTGGTCACATCCGCGCGTCACGATCACGCCCCATAATGCGGCGGTAACCTTGATCGACGAAGCTATCGACTACATCGCCCGCGCCATCACCCAGGACCAGGCAGGCGAGCCGCCGCAGGGCAGGGTGGATCGTCAGCGCGGCTATTAATGAACCGGCCCCGTCAGGGGCAATCAGCAGGAGAAGAGGATGTATCCGGTAGATCTGCATATGCATACCATCGCCAGCACCCATGCTTACAGCACGCTGCACGACTACGTGACTCAGGCGAAGCAAACCGGCATGAAACTGTTTGCCATTACCGATCACGGCCCCGACATGGCCGACGCGCCGCACTACTGGCACTTCATTAATATGCGCGTCTGGCCGCGCGTGATCGATGGCGTGGGTATTCTGCGCGGTATCGAAGCCAATATTAAAAATCAGCAGGGCGAAATCGACTGTTCCGGCCCGATGCTCGATGCGCTGGATTTGATCGTCGCCGGTTTTCACGAGCCGGTTTATGCGCCGCGCGACCGGAAACATCACACGGATGCGATGATCGCTGCGATGGCGGGCGGGCTGGTCCATATCATCAGTCATCCAGGCAACCCGAAATTCCCGGTCGATATCCCGGCTATCGCCGAGGCAGCCGCGCACTACGATGTGGCGCTGGAGCTGAACAACTCCTCCTTTACCCATTCGCGTCCGGGCAGTGAACCGAACTGCCGGGCTATCGCCGCCGCCGTGCGCGATGCCGGTGGACGGCTGGCATTTGGCTCCGATTCCCACACGGCGTTTACGCTGGGTCATTTCGATCACTGCCTGCGCATCGCCCGCGAGGTGGATTTTCCTGAGGATCGGGTGTTAAATGTCACGCCGCGTCGCCTGCTCGACTTTCTGGAGCTGCGCAGCGGCAAACATATTGCTGAACTGGCTGACTTTTAATTTACTTGCCTCAAGGAAATCTGACTCATGAATGAGTTTTCCATTCTGTGCCGCGTGATCGGCTCACTGTTTAATCGTCAGCCGCAGGATCCGCTGCTGGTACCGCTGTTTACGCTGCTGCGTGAAGGCAAACTGCAGTCGCAGTGGCCGCTGGAGCAGGATGAGCTGCTGACCCGTCTGCAACAGAACAGCGATCCCCAGGCGCTGGCCGCCGATTACAACGCGCTGTTTGTTGGCAGCGATTGCAACGTGCCGCCGTACGCCTCACAGTGGCCGCAAGGCAAAACGGAGCCAGAAGTGCGTGCATTCCTGACCTCACGCGGAATGCCGCTGAGCGATGCGCCTGCTGATCATTTTGGTGTGCTGATGCTGGCTGCGTCATGGCTGGAAGATCAGTCAGCGGAAGATGAGAGCGCGGCGCAGATGGCGCTGTTTGAAGAGTATCTGCTGCCGTGGTGCGGTGCTTTCCTGGGTAAAGTGGAAGCGCACGCGACCACGGCCTTTTATCGTACTCTTGCCATGCTGAGCCGCGAAGCGATCCAGGCGATGTACAACGAGCTGCTGGATAGCAGCGAAGAGACGCCTGACGCCTGATTCACCACGTCGCCGGGTGCGTACCCGGCGCACAGTGCTGAATCATCTTTCTCAATGGGTTCTGGGGGGGATTCTCTGGATACGGCGTGCTTTTTTTCGGGCACCTGAACCCTCTCAATCGGCTTACAGGATTAACTGCCCGGGTCGGCAGCCATACAGTTTTGCGAGACGTTCACGCGTCTTTTTCTGCGGCTTACTTTCAATACGCTCCAGTTGAGAGATCGCACTTTGCGTGGTCCCCAACTGCTGAGCCACATCATGCTGGCTAAGCCCCCGCCAGATGCGCCAGGCCGCCTGAAGACTCACTTCCTGCTCAATCATGATCCCTGCAACGTCGTGCGGGATCGTCTCATCGTCGTGCTCGTCAGCCTCCACAGGAATAGTCTCCCATTCGCCATCGCTGGCCGAGAGCAGCCTTTCATATTCCGCCACCGGCAAAACCACAAACTGGGGTTTGCCTGCTTCATCATAGATGTACTGTTTTGACATAGTTTATCCGGGTAATTGTGTGTCGCAGCAGAGGTCGTGAGTGCGTAAGGCTATGCAGGTATCCCAAAAGCTTTAGTAAGTGACGGATGTTCTTCTTGCTACCTCTGTAATTTCCAGAATCACCGGTTCGCCACCGGTTAACGTAAAAAGGACCCGGTAGTTGCCAACCCGCAGCCGATAGTGGTTATCGCTGCCCTGCATTTTTTTAATGTCCAGTGTGACGACCGGGAAACTGACTAACTCACCCACCTTCTGGTAAATGATTTTCTGGTAACGTTTGTCGATCTTCATAAGGTGCTTCAATGCCCGCCTGGACCAGTCTACCCTGACCATTCTGCACCCCGTTTCAATGAACTTCGTCCCTGAGTTATGTGTAAATAATAAGATAGCAATCTAATGCTATCAACATTATTTTTCTAATTATCTAATGTTTTGCTTCACCACGTCGCCGGGTGCGTACCCGGCGCACAGCCCGGCGTCGCACAGAGCTGTGGGGTGCCGGGCAGCCAGGCGGCCGCTCGCAGCCTCACTCCAAACCCCCACGGCGTTAATTCGTAACAGGGCAGGTTATCGTTAACCTGCGGCGCAATGCCGGAGCCTGTGCGCTGATCGGTGGGATGCTGCTGCAACAGCCACGCGGTGCGCGCCAGCGACAGCCGGACCTGGCTGCCGTGGCCCTCAGTAATGCGTCGCCGTAATCCCTCCAGCACCGCCGCCGCCAGCAGATAGCCGCTGGCATGATCCAGCGCCTGCACCGGCAGCGGAACCGGTTTGTCGCTCTGCTGCCACTGCATGCCTCTTTCAGCAATGCCGCATCCCATCTGCACCAGACTGTCAAAACCCCGGCGATTGCGCCACGGACCCTGCCAGCCCCAGGCATTCAGGCCGGCATCAACCAGACCGGGTGAGAGTAACTGAAGGGTCTCCGCGTCAAACCCGAGCCGTTCCAGCGCATCTGCACGATAGCCATGTACCAGCACGTCCGCTTCACGCAGCAAGTGGATAAACTGCTCGCGATCGGCGGGCTGAGTCAGATCCAGCACCGCTCGTCGCTTGCCGCAGCTCATCTCTTCATCCAGCGTCGGCTCCTGCCAGCCGGGCGGATCGATGCGCAGCACGCTGGCTCCCAGGCTGGCAAGAAAACGGGTAGCGACCGGCCCGGCAATAATCCGCGTCAGATCCAGTACTTTGATGCCCAGTAAAGGACGAGCTTCGGCCAGCGGCCACTCCGGCGCCGCTGCCTGTTGTGTGGTCTGCCAGCTAAATAGCGGTTCGCGCTGCACGGCCTGGCCCTGCGGATGCTGCTGCCAGGCGGCGGCACTGCGCATCTCTGCGGCACAGCCACCCGCATCAATAACGGCCTGCTCCAGTTCGCTGGCCTGCCACTGTTGCACCTGCTGCGCCAGTGCTGCGCGATCGGCGTGCGCGCCCAGCACCCGCTCCATCGCCAGCCGGTGATGTGCGGCGTTGGTGTGCAGACGGATCCAGCCATCCTGACTGCGATAGTCACCGGCAAACGCATCCCACATCGCGGGTGCCGCGCGATTCAGCGGATGGAAGCTCTGCTGAAACCAGCGTGACGCCAGCCGGACGTTAACGGTGACGGGCGGAGAGAGTTCAGGGCGGGATGTGGCGATAAGCGCAGCAGCAGCCTGCGTTGCCAGACCGATACTGGTGGCCGCCAGTTCACTGACGGCAAAGGCAGAAGAGAAGGTGGCGCGATCAACGAAGGCGGGGAGAGGCCAGGCGGCGTCGCGACCTCGCAATCCCTGCTGCATCTGCTGCCAGAGAGAGGCGGCAAGCGGTGAGTCCATGTTGTGCTTCCTGAGAGAGGTGATTTCTCAAGCATAGCACGCGGGATTAACGACGCCGCAGGCGCGGGAAGCGGGCATGCATCCGCAGGCTACGCAGGTTGATTACTGCAATAGCGGTGCCAAGGATCACCAGCGACGCACCGATAATCTTGAAGCTGTTGAGGCTGTCACCCAGCACCACAATCCCCATCAGCACGGATAATACCGGCGTCAGCAGCGAGTAGGGCATGATCAGGTTAACGTTATATTTCTTCAGCAGCATATACCACAGTGTATAGGCGACAATCGACGAGGCGATAGCGCTGTAAAGAATGGCAAACCAGCCGTGCCAGCCTGCATTTTGCAGGGCGTAGAGCTGATGTGATTCCATCAACAGACTGGATGCGCCGACGACAGGAATGGCCAGAAACGCAATCCAGCCGGTCATGGTCAGCGGTTTAATCGGCGGTGACTTTTTCACAATCAGGTTGCTGACAGCCCAGCCGGTGGCGCTGCACAACAACAGACAAAGCACCCACCACGACGGAATCGTCGGGCTGCCGGACAGCACGACAACGCCGCTCAGCGAGATCATAATGCCCATCAGCTGCACCAGCTTCAGCTTCTCTTTCAGTACCACCATCGCCAGCAGCATGGCAATGGGTGTACCGAGCTGAACCACAATTGCGCCGGTGCCGGCATCGGTATAGCGCAGGCCGACAAACAGCAGCGAGAAGTGCATAAAACCGAACGTGAAAGCCAGCAGCAACAGCCAGGGGAGCTGCTGACGGTTAATCCGGCAAAACGGTACCAGTACGATGGCGACGACCACAAAGCGCATAAACGTCAGGAAAAGTGGCGGAAGCTCCAGCAGGCCCCATTTCACCGCAACGTTGTTGAAGGCCCAGATTGAAACCACCATCAGAATCAGAAAAAAATGCCGCACAGCCACGATAATATCCTTTCGATGTTTTTTTGCTTAGCCCGCTAATGATGGCACGAACTGCGGCATTGCAGCCAATCGCAGGGAGAAATTTTCTGCGATTGCGGCGCAGCCTGATGAGACTTTCGGGCGCGTTGCTGGCAGACTGATTTGAAACGACTTCTTAAAGGAACTGATTCGGTATGACCTACACGTCCGCCTTACCCCTTGCGTTAATTCAGCTTGAAGTCCCACCTGCTAACGTCGTCTCAGAGATTGGTGAACAGCCGCGCTGGTTCATCGACGCGTTAAACCTGCAACCCGATGAATACCTGATTGTAAGGCCCCATCTGGGCGAGGCGCTACCCGCTTTCGACCAGATTTCCGGGGCGATCCTCAGCGGTTCCTGGGCGATGGTCACCGATCACGCTGACTGGAGCGAACGCAGCGCCGTATGGATTCGGGCAGCCATGGATAAGGGCTTGCCGTTGCTGGGGGTCTGCTACGGTCACCAGCTGATGGCCTATGCGCTGGGTGGCGAGGTGGCGGACAATCCCAATGGATGGGAACGCGGGCTGTTACCAATCAACTGTATGCCGGAGGCGCAGCGCGATCCGCTACTGAAGAAATTGCCACAGGACTTCAGCGTCTGGCTGTCACATCGCCAGTCGGTGATCAGCGCGCCACAACAGGCGCAGGTGCTGGCCGCCTCTGCGCGCGATGGCTGTCAGATTGTCCGTTATTCGCCGCAGGCGCTATCGGTACAGTTTCATCCTGAATTTTCACGGCACATCATGAACGTTTGTACGCCCAGGGGCTGTACAGAAGATGGGGCAAACGAGATGGAGGGGAAAGACTGGGCGCGTGAGTTGCTGGTGGCGTTCTGGCAACAAACGCGCCCTGCAATGGCGCAAGCTCAGGGCGCGTAGTGACGCGTGCAGCGATAGACCCAGGCGGGTGGCACGTTTTTCATCACCCGCTGGCGCTCCCAGGTGAAGTAGCGCGACAGGTCTGGCTGAGTCAGCGAGGTATACTGGAACTGTACAAAGACGCCGTTGGGCCCGAGGGCGTTATACACCGCACGCAGAATCGCCTCACGCAATTCAGTGGGTAATGAGAGCAGCGGCAGGCCGGAGAAGATCACGTCATATTCTCCGCTCAGGTATTCCGCTGAACAGGTGCGCACCGTCATGCGCGGATCGTTCAGCGCATTAAGCTTATCGGCCAGCGTGCTGCTGATCTCAAAGGCATCCAGCGTGGCATCGGGTGACATCTGCGCCAGTATCTGCCGCGTCAGTACACCGTCGCCCGCGCCGAGTTCGGCAATACGTAACTTTTCAGGCCATTCCACCGACGCAATCATGGTGCGGCACAGCGCCTCTGACGAGGGCGTAATGCTGCCCATCTTGCGCGGGTTGCGGATAAACTGATGCACGAAATTGGCTTTAGCGCGCATCAGGGTAAAAGCTGAAGCCAGCATGCTCATCTCCAGAATGAATTCATCCTCACGTTGACCCCTTTGTGCCGCACAAGTTTCTCTCTGACCAGCCTTTTGGGTAAAAGTCGGAATTATCTAAAGACGAAGCGTAAACACCCATTCCTTCGGGGCGGTCACAGTTTCCGGTTAACAGAACTGACAGGCTCTTGATGATGCTTCATGTTAATAATAAGTTTCATCATTGTTACATCAGTCACCTGTCAGGAGAATGATCATGCGTTATGCCGCCCCCGGAGAACAGGGTTCTCTGATTACCCTACAAAAGAATTATGGCAACTTCATTAATGGTGAATTCGTCGCGCCGGTGAACGGCAACTACTTCACCAATACCTCCCCGGTGAACGGCTCTGCGGCCGGTGAGTTTCCGCGCTCAGACGTTGCCGATGTTGATAACGCTGTGGCTGCTGCGGCAGCGGCGGCGGAAGCCTGGGGCAAGACCTCGCCGCAACAACGCTCGCTGCTGTTACTGAAAATCGCCGATCGGCTGGAACAGCATCTGGAGACGATGGCGGTCTATGAAACCTGGGATAACGGTAAACCGGTACGCGAAACCCTGGCGGCCGATATGCCGCTGGCCGTCGATCACTTCCGTTACTTTGCCGGTTGTGTCCGGGCACAGGAGGGCAGTGCCGCCGAGATTGATGAGTTCACCGCCGCCTATCATTTCCATGAGCCGCTAGGCGTGGTAGCGCAGATCATTCCATGGAACTTTCCGCTATTAATGGCGGCGTGGAAACTGGCTCCGGCACTGGGCGCGGGTAACTGTGTGGTGCTGAAACCGGCTGAGCAGACCCCGCTGTCGATCACCGTTTTTGTCGATCTGATTAAAGATCTGCTGCCGCCGGGTGTGCTGAACGTGGTGCATGGGTTCGGAAAAGAGGCGGGTGAAGCGCTCGCCTCCCATTCCGGCATCGCCAAGGTAGCCTTCACCGGCTCTACCGCAACCGGCGGTCATATTCTGGAGCTGGCAGCAAAAAGCCTGATCCCCTCGACCGTCGAGCTGGGCGGTAAATCACCTAACATCTTCTTTGAAGACATCATGCAGGCGGAGGAGAGCTTTATAGAGAAAGCCGCCGAAGGCGTCGTGCTGGGCTTCCTGAATCAGGGCGAGGTCTGTACCTGTCCGTCGCGGGCGCTGGTACAGGAGTCGATCTACGAGCCCTTTATGGCGGCCGTGATGAAGCGAGTAAAAACCATCAAACGTGGCGATCCGCTGGATACCGATACCATGGTAGGCGCGCAGGCGTCGCAGCAGCAGTTTGATAAAATTCTCTCTTATCTTGAGGTTGCCCGACAGGAGGGCGCGGAAGTGCTGGTGGGCGGTGGTTTAGAGAAGCTGGATGACTCACTTAACAGCGGCTACTACATTCAGCCGACACTGCTGAAAGGCAACAACAGCATGCGCGTTTTCCAGGAGGAGATCTTTGGCCCGGTCATTGGCATCACCACCTTTAAAGATGAGGCAGAAGCAATCAGTATCGCCAACGACTCCATCTATGGGTTAGGTGCTGGCGTCTGGACCCGCGATATCAACCGTGCTTACCGTGTCGGCAGGGCGATTAAAGCCGGGCGCGTCTGGACCAACTGTTATCACCTCTATCCGGCGCACGCCGCCTTTGGCGGTTATAAGAAGTCGGGTATCGGGCGTGAGACTCACAAAATGATGCTGGATCACTATCAGCAGACTAAAAACCTGCTGGTCAGCTACAGTATCGAGCCGCTGGGCTTCTTCTAGTTCTGGCCCGCAACCTGCCAGGTTAACTCTGCACTCTTCTCCCAGAACCACGCTACGGCGTGGTTTTTTTGCTCCACGTAGCCGGGCGCGCTGAGAAGCATGGCGATGGCTGCAATGCCGATAAAGAACAATTAATCAGTCCTTTCTTAAAGCGACGCCGGGCCGTTTTGCGCTTCGCTTATCTCGCTTCACGACCACCTTATCCTCAGCCCTTTCTGAACCGTCCCATATTGAATCAACTTGCTGATTTGTAACCATTATCTCACTGTTTTTTACGCTAAAAACTGCCACGTATTACGGTCACCTCGCCGTTAACCTTCATTACGGCCTGGTGAAACAGCGCCATTTTTTACATGAGTTTTTTTAATGCTGACTACAGGGGTGTCTGGTTTCTGTGTAAGAATACTTCATAGTTGCTCATCTTGTTAAGAATAATCCTAAGCGAGTGATTAAAAGTAACACATATTTGCACTAAGTAAATTACTTAAACTTTACTTAAGTAAAATCTTATGAAAGTGGCCCGTTGAAATTTTGTCAATCTTCTGTAAACTCGCAGCTTATGTTTACAAAGGAATTGTGATTTCATACCTACGGGCAGGATATACCTGGCTCGTGCGGTAGCTATGAGCTTATACACATCTTGTAACTTACTGAATGTGATCGTGAAAACAGGAAAATCAGCCTGTGCTCTGCGATTTTTCCTTTTGTCAGCGAATAGCGTCACAACTGTAAATCTGAGTCAATATGTCAGTTTTTCGGCCAGGGATGGCATAAGTAAAGCTTGGGTTTTGCCTTCCTCATCCAATCTGACGGAAAAAAATAGATCATGTTTCTGATCATTTATTTCCAGCTCAGATTTCTCGCTGCACCCGTCCCGGTCGCCATAGTTGCTTTTTAATAGTTAACGTTAGTTGATCTTTTAACGTGCCTCGCCATGGCACTTTAACGCTATTTGCTTAAGGTTTTTCTTTTAGGCTGGCACTAAGTGGCGCTCTATCAGCACCACATCCCCGATTTTCATTACTGACAACCGGCCTCTGGCCACTCTCCAGGATATGAATGGAACACAACATGAAAAAAATGGTGAAGCTCCGTATTGCGTTAGGACTGATGTTTGTTTTTTCTGTCGCGGGTTGTAAAACGCCGCCAAAAATGACGGATGACACGCTGGTCACCAGCACCGTGGATGGCGTGGTGATCAGTCACCGTTATGCGGTTAAACCGCCTGCGCAGTTCAGCCCCGTCAATGAAACCTACCGTGCGCTCTATCCCGCTTCGGTGATGAGCCATCCGAGTTTTGGCGGCAAGGTGGTGGAGACGCTGAAAACCGGCGAAAGCTACACCGTGATTGGTCAGGTAGAGAACAACTGGCTGGCGCTGGGTGAACCCGCTCAGGCGTCAGCAGAACCTGAACCGGGTAAAGCCAGCAGTGCCGTTAAAGAGTCAGCGCCCTCCGCAGCACCGCAGGCAACCGTTCAGCTGACCGGCTATGTGCCGTTTCGCGCCGTGGTGAAAAGCGAGCTTTACGATCAGACGATTAAGGCTGACCAGCCGAAGCGCCGGGTGCGCAGCAGCAAGAAGAAAACCTGTGTTGCGGTAAACGGTGACAGTACCGCCTGCCAGAACAGCACTAACGGAACCTGGATTATTAACTAATCGCACTAAGCAGGGAGGGCGGGATGATGACAACAACGCAATGGCGTGGGGCGCTGATAGTGCTGCTGACGTGGCTGATGACCGCGTGCAGCAGTACTCCACAGCCCGTTGCCTGGTACAACCTGGACGTTCAGGCGCAAAACCAGGTTAACGGCGGTGCGCCGCTGAAAGTCCGGGTGGTATTACTGACCTCCGATGCGGAGTTTATGTCGGCTGACTTCTACTCCCTGCAAAACCAGTCCGCTACCGCGCTGGGTAATGCGCAACTCAATACGCAACAGTTCTTCCTGACTTCCACTCAGCCCCATAAAACGCTGCGGATGAAGAGTCTGCCCGAGGCGCGCTTCATCGGCATCATGGCGGAATATCAGGCGTTGGATGGCAAGGTCTGGCGACTGTCGCTGCCGGTTCCCGAAGGCGAATCACCCTCATTCTGGGCATTCTGGAAGCGTGACGATGGTGAGCTGAATGCGCGCATTGTGGCGGGGATTAACGGCCTTCGCGTGGAAAAACAGTGATGTCTATGAACAGAGCCGAAAAGGTGGTCTGGACCGAGGGGATGTTTCTGCGTCCTCACCATTTCCAGCAGTCAGAAAATTATCTTCTCAGCACCCTGCGTGAGTGGGGCCAGTCGCAGCGCGCCTATACCTGGGGTTTTTACGATCTGGAGTTCGATGAAGCGCTGCTGCGCCAGGGGAAACTGGCGCTGAGCGCCGCCAGCGGTTGTCTGCCTGACGGCACGTTTTTTGCCTTCAGCCAGCCACAGCACGGTCCGGCCCCGCTTGATCTGCCTGCCTCCGTTGACCGCAGCAAAGTGGTGCTGGCCATTCCGGCACGCCGCAATGGCCGCGAAGCGGTGGCCTTTCAGGAGTCGCAGGATTCTCTGGCGCGCTACCTCGCCTGGGAAGCAGAAGTGGAAGATGACAATGCCCAGGCCGTGGGCAGCGCCACGGTGCAGTTCGGCAAACTGCGTCTGCGGCTGATGCTGGAACAGGATCTGACCGCCGAGTGGACCGCCATGGGCGTGGCTCAGGTGATTGAAAAACGCAGCGACAACCACATCCGGCTCGACAGCGACTACATCCCGCCGATGCTGACGCTTAACAGCAGCCGTCCGCTGCAAAACATGTTCAACGATCTGCACGGGCTGATCCAGCAACGCAGCCAGCAGCTGAGTCAGCGCGCGCCGGGCACCGGTCGTTTTAACAGCGCGGATATGGTCGATTTTATGCTGCTGGCGCTGCTCAATCGTCAGCTTGGCCTGCACACTCATCTGCAACATCTGCCGCTGCTGCATCCTGAAACGCTCTACAGCCACTGGCTGCAACTGGCGGCGGAGCTCAGTACCTGGACGCCAGCCCGCGCGCCCGATGGCCTGCCGCTCTATGATCATGACGATCTGCACAGCTGTTTTAGCCGCCTGTCACTACTGCTGCGTCAGGGGCTGTCCCAGGTGATGGAAGAGAGCGCGATTCAGCTGCCGCTGATTCAGCGTTCGCACGGTCTTAACGTCGCGACCGTGCCGGAGAGCAGTATGGTGCATGAGTTTGGCTTTGTGCTGGCGGTGAAAGCCAGCGTGCCAGCCGACACCCTCAAAACCCACTTCCCGGCGCAGATGAAAGTCGCCCCGGTCAGCAAAATTCGCGATCTGGTGCAGTTGCAATTGCCCGGTCTGGCACTTCGGGCGATGCCCGGCGCGCCGCCGCAGATCCCGTGGCATGCCGGATACAGCTATTTCGAACTGGATAAGAACAGCGAGCTATGGAAAGAGATGGAGCGCTCGGGCGCTTTTGCGCTGCATCTTGCCGGTGAGTTTCCAGGTCTGAACATGGAGTTCTGGGCCATTCGTAGTCAGTCAGAATCATAAACTGAGCACGCAGCATGATGCAGGAACAACAAAAATCACACAGCGATCTTGCGCCGGAGGCCAGCCATCAGAATGTGCTGGTCGCGGCGGCCAACCCCCTGATTAACGCCATTCCTCAGATCCGTCACTCGGTATCACATGAAGACCCGGCGCAGCTGCGTCAGCAGCTGATCGATCAGATTCGGCGCTTCGAGCTGAGCTGCCAGCAGTCAGGCCTGGGCTATGAAGTGATCATCGGCGCACGATACTGTCTCTGTACCGCGCTGGATGAGGCGGCGGCGCTGACGCCGTGGGGCAGCCGCGGCGTCTGGACCAGCAATGGTCTGCTGGTCACCTTTCACAATGAAACCTGGGGCGGCGAAAAGTTTTTTCAGCTGCTGGCTAAGCTGTCGCAGAACCCAAGACGCCACATTCTGATGCTGGAGTTGATCTACTTCTGCCTGCTGCTGGGGTTCGAAGGACGCTACCGGGTGCTGGACAACGGTCGCTCGCAGCTGGAGACCATCAAACAGCGCCTGCTGCAGATGATCAAAAGCGTGCGTGGCAATTATGCAGCAGCGCTGTCTCCGCATCCCACCGATCAGCCGGTCCTGCGCAAATTGTGGCGGCCAATGATCCCGCTGTGGGCCTGTGCGGCGGTGGCGGGGCTGGCGGCCTGCCTGTTCTATATCGTGCTCAACTGGCGTCTCGGCGATTACACCTCGCCGGTACTGGCCCGTATCTATCAGACGGCGCTGCCGGAAGTGAAGATCGGCAACCCTGCGCCACCACCACCCGCCACGCTGAACCTGCGCGCTTTCCTGAAACCGGAAATTGATGCCGGGCTGGTAGCGGTGCGTGACGAAGCGGACCGCAGCGTGGTGACGCTGAAAGGGGACGGACTGTTTGCCTCGGCGGCCACCGAGGTGCGCGGACGTTACACCGACGTAATCCAGCGCATCGCTGCTGCCATGAACAATGTCAGCGGCCAGATTCAGGTGATTGGCTACAGCGATAACGTGCCGATCCGCAGTGCCCGCTTCGCCTCCAACTTTGAGCTTTCGCTGGCACGTGCCCGGTCAGTACAGACCCTGTTGCAACAGCAGCTGGCGCAGCCGTCACGGGTTAAAGCGGAAGGGCGCGGTGAAAGCAATCCGCTGGTGCCTAATAACAGCGCAGAAAATCGCGCACGTAACCGTCGTGTTGAAATTACCCTGCTGGTGGCACCGGATGCGACGCATGCCGAACTCAACGGCCTGGCGAGAGGGAACTGATCCATGCTGAATATTCTGTTTGCGGTGCTGACCAGCCGCCTCGCGTGGGGCTTTGTCGGCATTACCGCGCTCTCTTTTATCATCTGGGTGATTGGCCCGGTGTTCTCAATCGTCGATTCGCGCCCGCTTGAGCCGGAGCAGAACCGCATTATCAGTATCGCGCTGCTCTATCTGGTGTGGGGCTTAGGCCAGGCGATTCCGCGGCTCTATAACATCTGGCTCAATCGCAAGCTGATGTCGAGCCTTGAAACGGGCAAAAGCGATGCGCCGGAAGCCGATCGTCAGCGCCTGACCAGTGAAGAGCAGGTGCTGGCAGGGCGTTTCTCCGAAGCCACTGACATGCTGAAAAAGGCGCACTTCCAGCGCCACAGCAGCAAGGGCACGCCGTTCTGGGCACAGCGCTTTGGCCGTCAGTATCTCTATCAGCTGCCGTGGTACATGATCATCGGCGCGCCCGGTGCCGGTAAAACTACCGCGCTGGTCAACTCGGGCCTGCAGTTTCCGCTGGCAGATAAATTCGGCAAGTCGGCGCTGCGCGGCATTGGCGGCACCCGCAACTGCGACTGGTGGTTCACCAATGACGCGGTGCTGCTCGATACCGCCGGGCGCTACAGCACCCAGGAGAGTCAGCAGGAGCGTGATGCCAGCGAATGGCATCATTTTCTCGACCTGCTGCGTAAATATCGCGGACGTCAGCCGATCAACGGCGTCATCGTCACGCTGAGCGTTTCCGATCTGCTGTCGCAGTCGCCCGAGGCGCTGCGTAATCAGGCGCTGGCCCTGCGTCAGCGGCTGATGGAGTTGCACGATCGCCTCGGCATCCGTTTCCCGGTCTATGTGCTGGTCACCAAAGCGGATCTGCTCAAAGGCTTCCGCAGCTACTTTGCCTCGCTGGATAAAGCGCAGCGTGAACAAATCTGGGGATTCACCTTTCCCTGGGCGAAAGCGTCCGCCGCCGATTTCGAACTTAATAACCAGTTCCAGCAGGAGTACTCCCTGCTGCAACAGCGTCTGGATGCCGGACTGGCCGATCGGCTGCTGACGGAAAGCGACGCGCAGGCGCGGGCAGAGAGCTATCTCTTCCCGCAGGAGTTTGCGGCGCTGCGACCGTTGCTGGCAGACGCGCTGGATACGCTGTTTGCCCGCTCCGATTTTGAAACCCAGTTCGCACCGCGCGGTATCTACTTTGCCAGCGGCACCCAGGAGGGACTGCCGTTTGACCGGGTGATGGGCGAGCTGAACCGCGCACTGAATCTGCCGGGGCAGCAGGCTGGCGAGTCAGGAAGCTGGGATAAGGTCGATAAAGAGTCGCCCATCCCGCAGAACAAAGGGCAGAGCTTCTTTCTGAAAGGGGTACTGGAAAATGTGATTTTCCAGGAGTCCGGTCTGGCGGGCAGCAACCGGTGGTGGGAGCTGCGCAACCGCGCCGGGCTCTGGTCGGGTTATCTGGCGCTGCTGCTGATATTGCTGGTGGCCGGGGCGCTGTGGCTCACCAGCTACAGTAAAAACAAAGCCTATCTGCAGGAGATGGCCGCTAAAGCGCCGCAGGTTGAACAACTGGGCGATCAGCTTCAGCAGCAGGTCAATGGCGATCTCTTTGCGCTGGTGCCTTATCTCAACACTCTGTTGCACCTGCCGGAGAGCGCCGACTTCTCACTGGAAGCACCGCCGCTGACGCGCCGCATGGGGCTTTATCGCGGCACCGAGGTCAGCGATGCCACCCGCGCACTCTACGACAAGGCACTGAAACAGCTGCTGTTGCCGCAGGTGGCGCAGAACATCACCCGCTGGCTGCGTAATGACAACGGCAGTGATGCTGACTACAGCTACGAAGCGCTGAAGGCGTATCAGATGCTCTATCAGCCAAAGCACTATGATGGCAAATTCCTGCAGGCGTGGCTGATGCTCAACCTGTCACGCGAACTGCCGCAGAACGTCACTCAGCAGCAGGTGAAACAGCTGGCGTGGCACCTGCAACAGTTGCTGGAGACGCAGATTCACTCGTCGCCGTATGCGAAGGATGAAGCGCTGGTAAAGCGCGAGCAGGCGCTGATTAATCAGATGCCGCTGTCACAGCGCGTCTATGGACGGCTGAAGCGCCTGCTGCAACGCGATGACAGCCTGCAGCCGGTGACGCTGGCGGCGCTGGGTGGTCCCCAGAGCGAGCTGGTGTTTTCCCGCAAAAGCGGTAAATCGGTCAATGACGGTGTGGCGGGTCTCTATACGCCGGATGGCTACTGGCAGCACGTGGATAAGCAGATTGCCCCGGTGACCCAGGCGTTGTATCAGGACGATCTCTGGGTGCTGGGCGGCGCCGCGCCGCAGCAGAAAAGTGAGCAGACGGATCTTGCGGTGCGCCAGCTCTACGTGCAGGACTATATCCGGCAGTGGGAGCAGTTTCTCAGCGATATTCAGCTCAACAGCAGCGCCGATCTCTCGCAACGCATCAACACCGCCCGTTTGCTGTCGGGCAACCATTCGCCGCTGCGCCAGCTGGTGATCAATCTCGGTAGTCTGCTGACGCTGAACCGGGCGCAACCGGATGAGAAAACCGCGCAGGCAGCAAAGCCGTCGGATAACAGCGCCACCCGCACCCTTGAAGCGCTGTTTACCTCACCCGAAGCGGCTGCGGCGCGTGGACAGGCGGCAGCGCAGGCGTCTCCGGAACAGGCGGTTGCCGTGCATTTTGCGCCGGTTCTTGAGCTGGCTCAGCCGTTACAGCAGGGCAGTAAGGTGCTGGCGGTGGATGATTTCCTGCATCAGATTGACGATCTCTATCGCTACCTCACCGCCGTGCAGGATGCGGCGAACAGCGGGATGCCGCCCCCGGCCAGCGATGCCATCAGTCGTCTGCAGGCCAGTGCCGGCCGTCTGCCGGGTTCATTGCAGAACATGGTTTCCAGCATGGCGGTGGGTGCCAGCAGCGACGCACAGCGCCGCGATATGGATAACGTCCGCAAACGCATCACCATGGAAGTGGGCAGTTTCTGCCGCCAGGCGATCGCGGGTCGCTATCCGCTGGTTCGCTCTGCGCGCAGTGAGGTCACACCAGACGATCTGGCGCGGATGTTTGCACCCGGCAGCGGCATGATGGACAGCTTCTTCCGCGACAACCTGGCCAGCAAAGTCGACACCACCAACGCGGCGTGGCGCTTTACGCCGGGCATTGACGGTAAAACCCTGCCGGGAGGCGAAGCCCTGCTGCGGCCCTTCCAGCAGGCGCAGTCAATCCGCGATGCCTTCTTTGCCAACGGTGCGACCACGCCTGGCTTTCGCGTCACGCTGCGCACGGTAAAAATGGATAACGACATTCTTAACCTGACGCTGGATGTGGATGGGCAGATTTTACGCTACAGCCACGGACCGCAGGCGGTGCAGATGGTCAGCTGGCCCGGTCCCGGCGGCACCAGCCAGGTGCGGATGCAGCTGGGTCTGACCAACGGCACCACCTCCACGCTGGTCACCAGCGGTCCCTGGGCGCTCAATCGCTTCTTTGACCGCGCCCGGCTGACTGCGGCAGGCGGTCTGACCCGCGAAGCGAGTTTCAGCGTGGACGGTCATCAGGTCACGCTGTCGTTCACCCCTGGCAGCATTCGTAACCCGTTCCAGCTTCCCGGCTTTAGCTGCCCCTGAAACAGGACCCGACAATGACTCATTACGCTGCACCCTGCTGGTACGGCAAAGTGCCCAGCGCGGGTGACTTTGTGAAGCGCCGCTTCCCGGACGTGCTCTATCGCCAATGGTCCAGCTGGTTTCAGGTGGGCCTGCATCACTGGCAGAGCAGTCAGGAGAGTGATAACGCCCCGTCGCGCCCGTTCCTCAACGCGCCGGTCTGGAATTTTGTGGTGCCGCCGATGCTGGGCAGTCAGCTGATTCAGATGGGCTGCCTGATTGCCGCGCGTGACAGCGTGGGCCGTAACTACCCACTCTGCGCACTGCGCCACTTCACGCCCGCCGAGTGGTCGCCAGCCCTGCTGGCGCGCTCCGGCGAGTGGTATCAGCAGGTGGGCAATACGCTGCTGCGGGTGGTGCAGGGCGGCGGGTCACCGGAGCAGCTGGATCAGGCGCTGATCAGCATTCCTCAGCCGCAGCCGCCGCAGGAGTCGGACGAGACGTCAGACATTCTCAACGTCATCGGGCATGGCGATACCCCTTCGACGCTGAACTGGACACTGCCGGGCGAGAACTTCGACCCGCAGTTCTACACCAGTTTCTGGTGGACCAATCAAAGCGACGGTTTCCCGCTTTATACCCAGGTCCACAGCGGTAATTTTACCGCCCAGCTCTTTTCGTTGCTGTTTGATCCGGCCGGTGGGGCAAAGCCGGGACGAAACGGACTTTATCCCCCGATGTTTGAATCCTGAGGCGAAACGCATGACGATGAATACAGAGGCTCTGCTGGCTCCGGTGAGCGAGGACAATCCCGGCGGCGATAACCTGGAGTACCACGCCGATTTTCAGGCGATGGAGCAGGCCAGCGCCGGTAAAGCGGAGCAGCAGTTCGGCAATACCATCATTCCGGCAGAACCGGCCGACTGGAACAGAGTCGAGAAGCTGGCGATAGCGCTGCTGGCGCGCAGCAAAGATTTACGGGTAATGCTGGCGCTGACCCACGCCTGGACCGAACTGAAAGGGCTGCCGGGCTATGCCCAGGGCCTGAAGCTGATTGAACAGGCGTTATTGCTCTACTGGGAGCCGCTGTGGCCCCGGCTGGAGGAGTTTGGCGAGCAGGATCCTTTCTACCGCATTAATGCGCTGGCGCTGCTGGGTGACAAAACCGATCTGAGCGGCGCGGTGCGTCAGTGCTGGCTGCTGCGCTATCCCTCTGACGGCATCACGCTGCGCGATGCGGCCGCCCTGTGCGACGGCAGTAAAACCGAAGTCGCGGACTATCCTGGCGGCCTGCCGCGTCTGATCGACGAACTGGCGCGCGGCGACCAGCCTGGTATTGAGGCGGTGCTGCAGATTCATGAGCGGCTGCAGACCATCTGCGAAACCGTGACCGAACGACTGGGCGAAGCCGCGGTGCCGGAACTCACACAGCTGCGCAGACAGATTGCGCTGATCGCTGAACGTTGCCAGGCCACCGATCTGAATGCGCTGATCCCCACAGCCGCCGTGGAACAGCCCGCAGAAACCACGGCATCGCCTGCACCGGCCAGCCCGCGCGCTGCCGCTGACTGGCGCACGGTGCAGATCAGTTCCCGCGCCGACGCGCAGCTGATGCTGGAGAAAGTGAAGCTCTACTTCACCCAGCATGAGCCGAGTCATCCGGCCCCGCTGATGATCGACCGTGTACAGCGCTTAATCGAGCGCGACTTTCTGGAGATCATCCGCGAACTGGCACCCGACGGCGTACATCAGCTGGAAACCATTTTTGGACGTCGCGATTAAGCAGGCGTGACGCACACACACTCAGCGGGACCTGCGCGCCTGCTGTGACACTTTATCCGCGCATCATGTATGGAGAAAACCATGGCAACAAGCAAATCCAGTGGGCAGAAGTTCATTGCCCGCAATCGCGCGCCTCGCGTTCAGATTGAATATGACGTGGAAATTTATGGCGCGGAACGCAAAATTCAGCTCCCGTTTGTAATGGGCGTGCTGGCGGATCTGGTGGGTAAACCGCTGGAGCCACAGCCAGGCGTTGATGACCGTAAATTCATGGAAATCGACATCGACAACTTCGATGAGCGCATGAAAGCACTGAAGCCGCGCGCCGCGTTCCAGGTAGACAATACCCTGAATGGCGAAGGCAAGCTGAACATCGATCTGACCTTTGACAGCATGGATGACTTTTCGCCGGACGCGGTGGCCCGCAACGTGGAGCCGCTGAGCAAGCTGCTGGAAGCGCGTACCCAGTTGGCGAACCTGCTGACCTATATGGATGGCAAAAACGGCGCGGAAGAGCTGATTGGTAAGGTGCTGCAGGATCCTACGCTGCTGCAGGCCCTGACCCATCTGCCAAAGCAGGATGAGGCCACTGAAGGTAAGGAGCCGCAGGCATGACGCAGACTTCACAACAACCGCAGTCGCAGGGCGCAGCCAGTTTCAGTCAGGATGAGTTCAGTGCGCTGCTGAATAAAGAGTTCCGGCCAAAAAGCGATCAGGCACGTGCTGCGGTCGAAAGCGCGGTGAAAACCCTGGCACAGCAGGCGCTGGAGAACACCGTTACCGTCTCCAGCGATGCCTATCGCACCATTCAGGCGCTGATCGCGGAGATCGACGAAAAGCTGTCGCAGCAGGTGAACCAGATTATTCACCATCCGGAGTTTCAGTCGCTGGAAAGCGCCTGGCGCGGCCTGAGCTATCTGGTGAACAACACCGAAACTGACGAGATGCTCAAAATCCGCTTTATGAGCATCTCCAAGCAGGAGTTGGGCCGCACCCTGAAGCGCTACAAGGGTGCCGGCTGGGATCAGAGTCCGCTGTTCAAGAAGATTTATGAGCAGGAGTATGGTCAGTTCGGCGGCGAGCCATTTGGCTGCCTGGTCGGCGACTACTACTTCGACCACAGCCCGCAGGATGTTGAGCTGCTGGGTGAGATGGCGCGTATCGGCTCAGCCGCGCACTGTCCGTTTATCACCGGCACCGCGCCCGAAGTGATGCAGATGGAGTCCTGGCAGGAGCTGGCGAATCCGCGCGATCTGACCAAAATCTTCCAGAACACTGAATATGCTGCCTGGCGCAGCTTGCGTGAGTCGGAAGATGCACGCTATCTGGGTCTGGTGATGCCGCGCTTCCTGGCGCGTCTGCCTTACGGCATCCGTACCAACCCGGTCGACAGCTTTGACTTTGAAGAGCAGACCGATGGTTCCGATCATGGCAACTATACGTGGAGCAATGCGGCTTACGCGATGGCCGCCAACATCAACCGCTCCTTCAAAGAGTATGGCTGGTGCACCGCAATACGCGGCGTGGAGTCGGGTGGGGCAGTGGAAAATCTGCCGTGCCACACCTTCCCGAGCGACGACGGCGGCGTGGATATGAAGTGCCCGACCGAAATCGCCATCAGCGATCGTCGTGAAGCCGAACTGGCGAAAAATGGTTTTATGCCGCTGGTACATCGCAAAAACTCTGACTTCGCTGCCTTTATTGGTGCGCAGTCACTGCAGAAGCCGATGGAGTATCACGACGCTGATGCTACCGCCAATGCCCGTCTGGCCGCGCGTCTTCCTTACCTGTTCGCCTGCTGCCGTTTTGCGCACTACCTGAAGTGCATCGTGCGGGACAAGATCGGCTCTTTCCGGGAGCGTGATGAAATGGAACGCTGGCTGAACGACTGGGTGATGAACTATGTCGATGGCGATCCGGCTAACTCCTCGCAGGAGACCAAGTCACGCAAGCCGCTGGCGGCTGCCGAGGTGAATGTGGAAGAGCAGGAGGATAATCCTGGCTATTACTCCGCGAAATTCTTCCTGCGTCCGCACTACCAGCTGGAAGGTCTGACGGTTTCTCTGCGTCTGGTCTCTAAGCTGCCGTCGCTGAAAAATGACAATGCGTAAGGGCTGAAAGGGAGGCGTGATGCCGGGAATGACCTGGCATCACGTATCCGCTGAGTCACAGAGTTAACAGGAGCAAAGGTTTTTGCGCCTGATGACTGGCAGAAAGGTTGCTGAGATAAATGTCAGGGAGGATGACAGGGTGCTTAAAAAATCAGCTTTGCACTTGCTGCATTATCTGCTGGTTTTTATTTCTTCTCTTATTTTAATCACCTGTGCAGGTTATTACCTTTTCTTCTGTGACTGGAATGTCACGATGATGGGGAAAATAATTAACGGCTTTGTGATTACTATTTCAGTTACTGCATCGTTCGGTTTTTACTGGGCGGCTGAAAAAATAAGAGAAATTTATTGAGTGTTTCTCTTCTTCTCTGTCTTCTTAACCCCTGATCAAAGTCCCGATTTTCGTCATGAGAGTTTGATAGATAAATTGCCCGGCCCGGTGCCCGGCAACGCAATATCTGAAATATGGTTTATGACGATATTTCAGAAGCAAGGCAAAGGTAAAATATGGACTGTTTTATTCAGCCCCATGCTTTTCTTTTTGCCATATCCTTGCTTTTTTTGAAAGCAATAATCTCAACCAATAAAGAGTGAAAGATAATGGCTATTGATATGTTTATGAAGGTTGACGGAGTCACCGGCGAGTCTAAAGACTCTAACCACTCTGGCTGGACTGATATCACCTCTTTCTCATGGGGTGCTTCTCAGCCGGGTAATATGTCTGTTGGCGGCGGCGGCGGCGCCGGTAAGGTTAACTTCAACGACCTGCACGTCAATGCACTGATCGACAAATCCACCACGGCGTTGCTGAAGAACTGCGCAAGCGGTAAACACCTCGCTAAAGTTGAACTCTCAATCTGTAAAGCGGGTGGCTCTCAGGTTGAGTATGCACGCATTACCCTGGAAGACGTTCTGGTGACCGCTGTGAATTACAATGGCTCCGACAACGGCGACACCCTGGGAATGACCTACTCCTTCCAGGCTTCTAAAGTGAAGCAGCAGTACTGGGAGCAGAGTTCTTCCGGCGGCAAAGGCGCAGAGAGCAGCGCCGGCTGGGACATCAAAGGCAACAAAGAAGCGTAATGTTTTATAGCCGCCTCCCCTTCGGGGGAGGCTTTAAAAGGAGTTCTGCTATGGCACATTTGAGACCTCAGTTTTCGGCCGCCTGGAATCGCTTCTCTGAAGTCAATGTTGGAGTAGAGAAGGTGGGGGAAATACTGGGTGGAAAAGTAGAGGCGAATATCACCGCCGGAATTTTCGAGAATGCCTGCCCAATAAGAATGAGCTATGTTCTTAATTACACTGGTGTTCCTGTTCCCGCAAACAGCCGTTATGCGACCGTAACGGGTAAAGACAAAAAGCGTTATATGTTTCGCGTCAACGATATGATGGACTTTTTAGTCGGTGCGTTTGGTCAGCCAGACCTGACTGTGACCTCACCAAAACCCGGCTCATTTAACGGTAAACAGGGGATTATTGTGTTTCAGGGGAGTGGCTGGAGCAATGCCCGTGGGCACGTGACACTCTGGAACGGCAATATCTGCTCTGATACCTGTCACTTCCTGGGTGGCGCAGAAAATGGTAGTTTTGTTCCTGATGTTGCCTCCTTGTGGATACTGAAATGAAAAAATTCCTGATGTTATTTGCTCTGACTTTATCTCCTGCGGCGCTGGCGATAACGCCACCGGCGCCAGACTCCTTTAAGCAACTGGAGATTTTCAGCAACTGGCTTCTGAACCGTTGTGCAGGAAAAGCTGCGACTGACAAGGCTTTCACCGATGATGCATTTAAAAGCGCGTCAGCCTGGTTAGAGGTAAGTCATCTCCCTGTTGAAGCATTCAGTGATGGTGATAAGTTAATCAATGCGTATCTGAAGATGAACCTGACTGGCTCGGTCACAGGAAACTTCAATATGATGAAATGCACGTTGCTTTCCCAAAGTCAGGATGCCGAGGCGCTCTACAATAAGTATAAGAAATAGCGTTTATTTTTAGGGGAATTAAAAGTTGATGCAGCGCTAAACATCAGCAGCGAATTTTCAAAAGAGAATATGTTTAGTTAAATGAAGCCGATAATTAAACCTGAAGTTGATCAGTATAATGTAAATTACTCTTATACGGAACTTGCCACATGATGAAGAAAGTAAGTCATTTGATTATGATAGTGCTTTTAGTTTCACCTTCATTTGTTTTGGCGAAGTCAGTTTCACACTTTGAAGGAAAAATATTCAAAGCGGATATTGAATATGGTTGTGATGAAGGTAACGTCACCTGTGATGATGTTTCGCTTAAGTCAACCAGAGTAAAAGACAATTCATCGATATTTCTTAAAGGTGAAACCATAAATTCAAATTGTCCTGACGTCTGCGACTTCCGGGGTTATCGCTTTACTAACGGCCAGTATGATTATTCGTTTTATCCAAGCCAGAAGGGCAGCGGCCTCTGGGATTATATTGTAACCTTTAAAAGTAAAGTTATTGCTCGGGATCTTGGGGTGATTAAATAACATCGTTTATAAAAAACCCGGCATATTGAGTCTGCACTTGTTCTCAGGCATAGGTGTGTTATTACAGGTGAGATTTTCAATGAGAAATTATTTTTCTTTGTTGCTGTGTGTCACAGCTTTTTATGTTTCCCCCGTCTATGCAATCAGTGATTGTTCAAACGGCAATAATGACCAGGAAGTTTATACCTGCACCCAGAAAAACAGGAACGAAACTGAGCTTGATTTAAACAAAGAATATAAGCTGGCTAAGACCAGAGTTGAAACGCTTTTTAAAGGTGACAACAAAGAGTTAAGCCAGTATATGGATGCGTTGACTGAAGCTCAACGAGCCTGGCTGAAGTATAGAGAGAATGATTGTAAACTGGCTTCTTATGCTGCAGATAAGGGAAGTGATTTAAGTAACGCTAATATTAATATGTGTACTTCTGAACTTAACGAGCAAAGAATTAAAAAACTTAAGTTAATTCCTTATCATTGATGGTACAGACTGCTGAGAAAAATATGAAGAGACTGCATAAATTGGCTTTAATCACTGTGTCTCTTGGCATCAGCGCTTCAGCGCTCGCTGAAGATACCTGTGCAAAACAGCCTTCAGACGGTGCGCTATTTCAGTGTACTGTTCAGCAGAAGAAGCTGGCGGAAGATGATCTCAACAAAGAATACCAGACGGCTAAAAAACGCATTGTACAGATGTACGGCACGCAGAAAAAACTGGCTGATGACTATGTCGGCACGCTGGTGGATACCCAGCGTAACTGGCTGAAGTATCGTGATGGTCAGTGCAAGCTGGAAGCTTTTGCCGCTGAAGAAGGCAGCAATGCGAATGCGGTTGCCACCAACCTCTGTGTTATCCGCATCGACAAAGAACGCACTGCTATTCTGAAGCAACTGCCTTACTGATTATGTCGTCGTGCTCAGGGTTTACAGGCTGGGCACGATATTCTCTATGAATTTCACTCTCTGCATTACGCTGTAATCCCGTTTTTTCAATGCCGGTAAATAATTCTGTATAAATGATATTTCAGCAGAGTGGCTTCTGGTGGCTGTAATGCAATCATCTTTGCAACTATTTTAATGTTTACCCTGTATGTTAATTAAAGATAAGCCGTTAACGCAGCTTCATTTTCTTAAATAAATATAAATTTTCTCTGTTTAAAGAATTGAATTAATCCAGTAGCAGAGTATTTAAAGAGACAACTCCCAAAATCAAATCCCCCCGCTCTCTATACCCCGCGCCTTTCCCCGAAAGGTGCGCGGTATAGATGCCGAACCGCTAACCGCAGGAATCCGTTATGCGCTTTACGATAATAACGACTAAACCCGGCCAACAGCCGCCGCAAACTCATTGTGATTTCTTTCCGCCTGGCGGCACCATTGGTCGTGGTGTGGATAATAATCTGGTGCTGCCGGATGACGATCGCACACTCTCCCGCCTGCAGGCGATTGTACACATCACGGCAAATGGCGAATGTCGCCTGACCAACCGTGGCAATGTGACGCGCGTGTTACTCAACGATATTCCGCTGGAACGCGGACGTCAGGTTGAGCTGCAGGATGGAGATATACTGGGCATCGATGATTACCAATTGCTGGTCAGCGATCTCAACAGTGCGCAGCAGCCGCAGAGTGAAAGGGCTGTTCCGCGTCCTGAGCCGGTGCAGTCCGTAGCACCCGCTCGCGAACCAGCAGCGGAAAAAGCCAGCACCACCGCCGCCATTCCCAGCGAAATCTGGGACAGCCTGGCGAAAGAGTTTTCGATTTCGGACGATCTCTCTAAACGCAAAGCTGCGCCAGAGATGCCTGAGGCCCATCCGCTGACTGCGCCCGCTCGTCCTGACCGAAATCCGGAAGATCCGCTGGCTCAGCTGATTAACGATGCACCGCTGGATTATGGTCAGCAGCCAAAAAACAGCAGCCTGTTTGATGAAGGCGATGCGCTGTTCGGGCAGCAGAGTATTTTTGACGACCGGACGCCAAGCACGCTGTCTGCTCAGCAAAACACGGCGCCACCGAAGGCTGAAACGCCTGCCGCTGAACTTGATCCGCTGAGCCTGTTTGACGGCGAGAGCAGTACGGATGCGCGCAACCATGATGATCCGCTGGGTCTGATGATGGGCAACGCGGTACCGCTGGCGCAGCCGGAGCTGACGACGCCGAAACCGGCCACGTTGCATGTACCACCTCAATCGGTGGCAAAAACTGAGCCGATGGCCGCACGTCCATCGGAGCAGGATCCCGCCAGCCTGACCGACACCGATCACTCACCGCTGTTCAGCTTCGACGAATCACAACATGAGACTCACAGCCAGCCTCACCCTGAGGCACAGCAGCAGACACCGCTGATTGACGAGGAACTGCCCGGCCAGTCTGACGCGGTAAATCCACAGATCGATTACGGCGGAATTACGCTGCCCACGCCGCAGGCGGTACAGCGTACGCCATCCCCGACGCCGAAAGGGCGGTTGCGCATCGATCCCGTAGCTTCCGGTCGCCATCATGCCGCCGCTGCGCACCCGACGACACCCAGCGAAAGCAGCGGTGATGCCCTCAAGGGCGAACTACTGGATGCGTTGCTGGAGGGAATGGGTCTGCGCGACCTGCAGCCGACGCCGCAATTTGACCGTGAGCAGATGCTGCAATTCGGGCAGATGCTGAGCATGTTTTCGCAGGGCACGGTGGCGCTGCTCTCATCGCGTTCGATCCTCAAGCGCGGGGTGAAGGCTGACATGACGGTGATCCTCGACGACGCCAACAACCCGTTCAAGCTACTGCCTTCGGGCAAAACCGTCTTAATGCAGATGTTTGGCAGCCGGATGCCGGGCTTTATGCCGCCGCGTCAGGCAGTGCGTGATGCGCTGATCGATCTGCAGGCGCACCAGCTGGGCATGATCGCCGGTATCCGCGCCATCATCGCCTCAATGCTGCAATCCTTTAACCCGGAGCAACTGGAGGAGGAGGCGCGTCAGGCGGGATCGGTGTCACGTATCGGCCTGCCGGGCAGCCGTAAAGCGGCGCTCTGGGAGCATTTTGTTGAGCGCTACGGCGAGACGGCGGGCGAGATCGAAGACGATTTCCACACCCTGTTCGGCGAAGCGTTCCTGCACGCCTATGACCTGGAAGTTAATCAGTACAAAGACTCACAAACCCACACGGATGACGCATGAATATCACTATTGCCTCGACGTCGAATCAGGGCGATCGCGCCAGTAACCAGGATCAGATCGGTGATGTCATCGGTAAGCGCTCGGCCTGCTTTGTGGTCTGCGACGGTGTGGCCGGGTTTCCCGGCGGGGACATCGCGGCATCGATTGCCCGCAGCAGCCTGCTGCAGGCGTTTGATGGCGATGCGCATCTCAATGCGCAGTCGATTCGTAACTACGTCAATCAGGCGAATCACGCCATCCGCCAGCAGCAGAAAGCCAGCAGCGAACACAGCCGGATGGGCACTACGCTGGTCAGTCTGTTCATTGACCGCGACTACCATCTGGCCTGCTGGGCCCATGCAGGCGACAGCCGCCTCTATCTGTTCCGTCGCGGCTATCTCTATCTCGTGACCACCGACCACAGCCTGGTGCAGCAGATGAAAGATGCCGGACATCGCACCGAAGGCATCAACAGCAATCTGCTCTATTTTGCGCTGGGGATGGGCGATGAGCAGCGCGACGCCAGCTACAGCGAGGTGGTCGGGATTGAAGATGGCGACGCCTTTTTACTCTGCACCGATGGTTTCTGGCACGGCGTGACGCTGGAACAGATGCAGCAGTCGCTGCACATGGTGAATACGCCGGAAGAGTGGCTGACGCTGATGCAGCAAATCATCAGGAACGATCAGCCGGATCAGGGGCAGCAGGATAATTTCAGCGCGCTGGCCGTCTGGATTGGATCACCTCAGGACACCACCTTGCTGCACTCGCTCTCTGAAGCGGCGCAGTTCTTCCCTCTGCGAGATTGAGAACGCCAACATGAAATATGGATTACTGGGTCTGGCTGCGCTGCTGCTCAGCACGCACGCTTATGCTGAAAACTATCGCATCGTACAGTCCCCGGCACAGAAACTGGATGTCTGGATTGATGACGTAAAAAACAATCAGCTGTCGAGCTGGTGTAACAGCACCATTAACCTGCGCATCGTCACGCTGGGCGAAAAAAACGCCGCGGTGCTGAAAGATTTTCTGCCCCGCGTTGCCGGACTGATGGCGTCGCAGTGTAAACCGCTGCAACAGTTGCACTGGCAACTGACCGATGCGCAGGGGAATGAAATTGCTACTGGCAGCGCCGCCCGTGCGCAGCAGTGGAAAACCGTGGTGACGCCGCCCGCGACTCAACCGGTCCAGCCGACGGCTACAGCGGTCCCCGCAGACGCACTACGCAACGCCGCTCAGGCCGACACGTCGCCGTGGCTGCAATTCAGTCTGCTGGACGGCTGCCATTTCCGTACCTGGTGGCAGCACCCGGCACAGGGCAGCGCGCTGTTTGTTCCGGCAAATCAGGGGCTGATCTGTGGTTCGGATGGCTGGCTCAGCGGACACAGCCGACTGACGCAACAGGGTAACGGCGCACCAGCGGCAGTCGGCGTGACCTTCCTGCAGGGTTTCCCGGTGATGGGGTTGAGCAATCAGTCGCCCACCGCTGAACTGCACATCACCACGGTCAACAGTGAACGCATGGTGCTGAGCAACGAAAAATCCCCGGACAGCTGGCTGATTCTGCCGTTCAGCAACCGCTTTAACGGCTGGCAGGCAACGCGTCAGGTGGTGGTGCAGATGCCCGTCGGCGAAGCCGCCGATCAGAGTGCGCTGCAGGCGCGTCTGCAGGAAGTCCGTAAAGTCTGGTCGCCGTGGATCAGCGGCGATGCCGCGCTGAGCGTGCAGCTGGTGGAAAAACTGCATCCTGAACTGAAAGATCCCGCCGCTGCGGTCTACCGCACTCTTAACTGACGCAAAAGGAGTTTGCATGGAATCCTTACAACACCGTCTGGCCAGCGCCACCCTCGGCGAGACGCTCGCTGACGTGACCCGCCAGATTCAGGCGAATCCGGCGAATGCTGACCTGCGGGCCGCCTTTGTGCAGCTGCTCTGTCTTTCAGGCAACTGGGCGCGCGCGCAGACGCAGCTGCAATCCTGGCTGGCGTTAAGCCCGCAGGCGCAACCGACAGTTAATCTGCTGCAACAGGCGATCGCCGGTGAATTACAGCGTGACGCGGTGCTGCGTGGCGAGGCTGAGCCGGTGCTGCCGGGCAGCGCCTGGCACTGGTGCGACACGCTGCTGGCCGCCTTGCAGGCCGAAACGGCGGGTGATGTCGCGCGCGGCAGCACGCTGCGGGCTGAAGCGCTTGAGCTCGCGGCGGCCAATCCCGGCACCGCAACGCAGCAGGATCAGCCCACCGCATTCAGCTGGCTGATGGATGGCGACAGCCGTTTCGGGCCGGTGTGTGAAGTCATCAGTCAGGGCCGTTATTACTGGATCCCGTTTGCCGCCATTCGTGAGATGCAGTTTCAGGCGCCCGCCAGCGTCACCGATCTGGTGTGGCGTCACACGCGTGTGCAGCTGGTTGATGGCAGTGAGCAGGTGTGCCAGATCCCGGCGCGCTATCCGCTGCTGGCGGCATCTGACGAACGTTTTCTGCGCGCCAGCGTCACTGAATGGCAGCCACTGGGCGACGATCCGGACCAGTTCATCGGTCAGGGGCAGAAAATGTGGCTCAGCGACAGCGCGGAATTTTCGCTGCTGAGCCTGCAGCAGGTCGCGTTTGACAGCGTTGAGTCCGCCGATGAGCCATGATTCAGGCGCGCAAAACGACGGCTATGCCCAGCTGCATGGCGGCTTTCGCGCGCGTAAAAAACGCGATGCGTTAACCGCCCGCGACAAGCTGCAATCCTCGTTACTGGATCGCCTGACCGACAACGCGCCGGATAAACAGCAGGAAGCGGACAACAGCATGCTGATCACTCACAGTACGCTGCGCCGCCACGTATTGCGCGATCTGCAGTGGCTGTTCAACACCATCAACAATGAAGCGCAGCAGGATCTCAGCGGCTTTGACCAGGTGCAGCGCTCTGTCTGGAACTTCGGTGTGGCATCGCTGGCCGGGCAGAACGTCTCCGATATCGAATGGCAGGATATGCAGCGCAAAATGACCAACGCCATTCTGCACTTCGAGCCGCGCATCCTGCCGCAGGGTTTACAGGTGCGCTGTGTCAGCGATCTCGGCTCGCTCAGCCTGCACAACGTGCTGTCGATTGAGATCAAAGGGCGGCTCTGGTGCGTGCCTTATCCGCTGGCGTTTCTGTTCCGCACTCAGGTTGATCTGGAGAGCGGCCATTTCGAACTACAGGATGCAGGGTAATCATGGACAGCAATCTGCTCGACTATTACAACCGTGAACTGGCCTACCTGCGTGAGATGGGGGCCGAGTTCGCTGCGCGCTACCCTAAAGTGGCAGGACGTCTTGGCATGCGCGGCATTGACGTGGCGGACCCCTATGTCGAGCGGCTGATGGAAGGTTTTGCCTTCCTGACGTCGCGCGTGCAGCTGAAGATGGATGCGGAGTTTCCGCGTTTCTCGCAGCGTCTGCTGGAGATGATTGCGCCATCCTATCTCTCGCCAACGCCGTCAATGGCGATCGCTCAGCTGACGCCGGACAGCCGCAAAGGCGACATCACTCAGGGCTTTCGCGTGCCGCGCGGCACCATGATGGAGAGCCAGAACCTGAAAAAAACCGGCGTGACCTGCAGCTACACCACCGCGCACGATGTGGTACTGCATCCGCTGCGCATCAGTGAAGCCAGTCTCGGCGGCGTGCCCGGCGATCTGCCCTCTGGCGAGCTGAAACTCGGCGGCCTGGGCGCGGTCAGTGCGCTGCGTATCCGCATCAGCTGCGAAGGGATCTCCTCGCTCAGTCAGCTCAGCGTGGACGATCTGATGCTGTTTCTCAGCGGCCCGGATATCCAGGCACTGAAACTGCTGGAGCTGCTGATGCAGCACCGGGTGGGCATCGTGCTGCAGTCGGTTGAGAAGCGTCCGCAGCGTCAGGTGCTGACGGACGACGCGTTACAGCAGCAGGGCTTTGCGCCGGAGCAGGCGCTGCTGCCGGACGATCTGCGCAACTTTGACGGCTATCGTCTGTTGCAGGAGTATTTCGCCTTTCCGGCGCGCTTCCAGTTTATCAGCCTGAGCCAGCTGGCCCCGTTTCTGCGCCGCTGCGACAACGCCATGGCGTTCGACATCATCATTCTGCTCGATAAAGCGGACAGCGCGCTGGAAAGCGTGGTTGATCACAGCCATCTGGCGCTGCACTGCACGCCTGTCATCAATCTGTTTCCGAAAACCGCCGAGCGCCTGAAGGTCAGCGACAGCCAGCATGAATATCACCTGGTGGTGGATAACATCCGGCCGCTGGATTATGAGGTGCACTCGGTGCAGCGGCTGTTCGCTACGGTAGAGGGCAAGCGGGAAGAGCAGGTTTTCCGTCCGTTCTGGAGCACCTTCAGCGGTGACCAGGGCGATTACGGTGCCTATTTTTCACTGCGCCGCGAACAGCGCACGCTGTCCGAGCAGGCGCAGCGCTACGGCACGCGCACGGGCTATATCGGTTCAGAAGTCTTTCTGTCGCTGGTGGATGAGCATCACGCGCCGTGGCACGACGAGGTGCGCTATCTCTCCGCTGACGTGATGTGCACCAGCCGCGATCTGCCGCTGATGCTGCAGCAGGATCAGGGTAACTTCGTGATGCCGGACTCCATTCCGGTATCGGAGCTGAAGCTGTGCAAAGGGCCGACGCCTCCGCGTCCGGCGCTGGCCGAGGGACTTTCCGCGTGGCGGCTGATCAGCCATCTGCAGATGAACTACCTCAGCCTGATGGACAGCAGCGACGGAGAAGGCGCGGCGGCGCTGCGCCAGCTGCTGAGCCTCTACGCCAACCTGGCGGAAGCGCCGGTCGCACGTCAGATTGACGGCATCCGCCACTGCACGCTCAGCGCGGTCAACCGCCGCGTGCCGGAGCCGGGCCCGGTGGTGTTTGCGCGCGGCGTCAGCATCACGCTGGAAGTGGATGAGCAGGCGTTTTCGGGGGCCAGCCCGTGGCTGTTCGGCAGCGTGCTGGAGCGGGTCTGTGGCCGCCTCGTGGCGCTCAACAGCTTCACGGAGTTCACCCTGAACAGCCAGCAGCGTGGAGAAGTGGGCTACTGGCCGCCGCGCATGGGCCGGAAAGCGCTGATATGAGTGGCGAAAAGGTGATTTCGCTGCCCCGGCTCACCCGTCTGCCGGATGATTTCTGGCAGCGGGTGATGGCCGCGCCGTGGCGCTACGATCTGTTCCAGCTGCTGCGGCGGCTGGATGCGCAGGGCGGTCAGCGCTATCCGCTGGGCCGTGCGCCGCTGCCGAAGTTCGAATCGGTGCGCATCGGTCAGACACCGTCACTGGCGTTTGCGCCCGCCACCGTCGCCAGCGCCACGCCGCGTGACGAGGCGGGACGTCATGAGCTCTCCATCTACAGCTTCGGGCTGTTTGGCCCCAACGGCCCGCTGCCGACCCATCTGACCGAATATGTGCATGAACGTATCGTGCATCATCAGGATCACAGCCTGTCGGCGTTTGCTGACCTGTTTCACCATCGCGCCACGCTGCTTTTTTATCGAGCCTGGGCCGATGCGCAGCCGACCGTGTCGCTGGATCGCCCCGACGACAGTCGCTTCCTGAACTATCTCGCCTGCCTGGCGGGAATCGGTTTACCGGCCCAGCAGCAGGCCAGCTCGCTCAGCCTCCATGCCCGGCTGATGCTGGTGGGCCATCTCAGCCGCCACGGCCACGATGCCGAAGGGCTGGTGCGCATTCTGCGCCACTACTTTGGTGTGCCGGTCAGGCTGACGCAGAACCTGCCGCACTGGCTGACGCTGGACAGCCGCGATCAGGCCCGACTGGGCGCGGGACGCCATATGCCCCGGCTGGGCGCTTCTGCGTTTCTCGGCGTGGCGGTGCGCGACGTGCAGCACCGTTTTCGCCTGCACCTGGGACCGCTCAGCGCCGCGCAGTATGCCCGTTTTCTGCCCGATGCCCCCGGCGCGCGTGAAGTACGCGACTGGGTGCGTCACTACCTCGGCATCGAAATGCAGTGGGATCTCAGCCTGATCCTGGCCGCTGACGAGGTACAGGGTGTGACGCTGGGTGGAACTGCCCGACTCGGCTATACCAGCTGGCTGGGGCATGCGCCGCAGCCGCAAGATCGTGAAGATTTTATGTTTGAGGTTGAGGCTGCTTCGCGCTAGCCCAGCCGCTTTTCCTGTTACACAGCCTGCGTCTTTCATTGAAGAGAGCCCCCTATGTCAGAAATCAGCCGTGCCGTGCTATTCGGCAAACTGGATACGCTGTTATTTACCTCGCTGGAAAGCGCCACCGCCTTTTGCAAACTGCGCGGCAATCCCTATGTTGAGCTGGTGCACTGGCTGCATCAGCTGATGCAGCAGCAGGATGGCGACTTACAGCAGGTCATCACACATTTTTCACTGGATGAAAAGGCCCTGACTCAGGACATCGTTGCCGCGCTGGATCGCCTGCCGCGCGGTGCCAGTGCGGTCTCCGACCTCTCCGAGCATATCGACAGTGCCGTTGAACGGGCGTGGGTTTACGCCTCGCTGAAATATGGCGCGACCCGCATTCGCGGCGGCCATCTGCTGATCGGCATGCTGAAAACCTTCAACCTGGCCAGCGTGCTGAAAGGCATCTCCGGTCAGTTCAGCCGCGTCAACGCCGATGCGCTGCTGGCGGAGTTCGACACGCTGCTCAGCAACAGCAAGGAAGCACAGCAGGTGCTGAGCGCACCGGCGGATGCTGGCGGCGCACCGCCCGCCGCCAGTGGCAGTACGCTGGCACAATATGCGCAGGACCTGACGGCGCGCGCCCGTGAAGGCCGCATTGATCCGGTAACCGGACGTGACGACGAAATCCGCCAGATGGTCGATATCCTGATGCGTCGCCGCCAGAACAACCCGTTGCTGACCGGCGAAGCGGGCGTCGGCAAAACCGCGGTGGTCGAAGGCCTTGCGCTGCGTATCGCGGCGGGCGATGTGCCTGCGCCGCTGCGCGATGTGCAGCTCTGGCTGCTGGACATCGGCATGCTGCAGGCGGGTGCCGGCATGAAAGGGGAGTTTGAAGCGCGACTGCAGGCGCTGATCAATGAGGTGCAGTCCAGCCCGACGCCGATTGTGCTGTTTGTTGATGAGATCCACACCCTGGTCGGGGCAGGCGGTCAGCAGGGCACCGGTGATGCCGCCAACCTGTTGAAACCGGCGCTGGCGCGCGGACAGCTGCGCACCATCGGCGCGACCACCTGGGCCGAATACAAAAAGTACATCGAGAAAGATCCGGCGCTGACCCGTCGCTTCCAGACCGTGCAGGTGCAGGAGCCGGATGAAGCCAAAGCGATTCTGATGCTGCGCAGCACCGTCAGCGCACTGGAGAAACATCATCGGGTGCTGTTGCTGGATGATGCGGTCAGTGCAGCGGTGAAACTGTCGCATCGCTACATTCCGGCGCGCCAGCTGCCTGACAAAGCGGTGGCGCTGCTGGATACCGCCTGCGCCCGCGTGGCAGTCAGCCAGGGCGCGCAGCCCGCGGCGCTGGAAGATTGTCTTCACCGTCTGGCGGCGCTGGAGATTGAAGCGGAGATCATCGAACGTGAAATCCGGGTGGGCCTGGGCGACGCCACCCGCCAGCAGGCGATTGCAGCGCAGCGCACTGCGCTGGAAGCCGAGCGGGATGCGCTGCAACAGCGCTGGCTGCAGGAGCGCGAACTGGTCGAGACGCTGATTGCGTTGCGCGCCCGCTGTGTGACAGAAGAGGATGCGGCGCTGCGTGAACAGCGTGATGCGACGCAGCAGCAGCTTACTGCGCTGCAGGGCGACACGCCGCTGCTGTTTGCCGCCGTCGATGCAGGCGTGGTGGCTGCCGTGGTCTCCGACTGGACCGGCATTCCGCTGGGCAGAATGGTGAAGAATGAGATCGACGCGGTACTGAATCTGGCCGACACCCTGAACCAGCGGGTCATCGGCCAGCGTCACGGTCTGGATCTGATCGCAAGACGGGTACGCACCTCGCGCGCGCGTCTTGATAATCCCAACAAGCCGGTCGGCGTGTTTATGCTGTGCGGGCCTTCCGGTGTCGGCAAAACCGAAACCGCGCTGGCGCTGGCCGAGTCGCTGTACGGCGGCGAGCAGAACATCATCACCATCAACATGAGTGAGTTTCAGGAGGCGCACACCGTCTCGACGCTGAAAGGGGCACCGCCGGGCTACGTCGGCTACGGCGAGGGCGGCGTGCTGACCGAAGCCGTTCGCCGTCGTCCCTACAGCGTGGTGCTGCTGGATGAGATTGAGAAAGCCCATCCGGATGTGCATGAGCTCTTCTTCCAGGTGTTTGATAAAGGCTGGATGGAGGATGGCGAAGGCCGGCACATCGATTTCCGCAACACCATCATCATTCTGACCTCCAATGTCGGCACGCAGTTAATCAGCGCGATGTGTGCCGATCCTGAACTGATGCCCGATCCCGACGCCCTGAGCACCGCGCTGCGTAAGCCGCTGCTGGAGGTGTTCCCGCCTGCGCTGTTGGGCCGTCTGCTGGTGGTGCCGTATTACCCGCTCAGCGACGCGATGCTGGCGGAGATTGTGCGGCTGCAGCTGGCGCGCATTGTGCGTCGTCTGGCCGAGAATCACGGCATTGAAGCGCAGATCGACGAGTCGGTGGTGAGCCAGATCGTGCAGCGCTGCACCGAAGTCGAGTCGGGCGGTCGCATGGTGGATGCCATCCTCACCAACACGCTGTTGCCACAGATGAGCCAGATCCTGCTGAGCGCCCACGCCCGTGATGAACGCTATCGCCGCGTCGATGTGCGTTGTGAGCAGGGTGAATTTGTCTGCCAGTTCGCGGTTTAAAGCCTGGCTATCAGAGAGTAATCGAATATGTCGGAACATGATCAACCCCTGAATGTCCCCAACGCCCTGCCGCTGGGTTACCGCTTCAATGAGTTTGAAATCAAAGAGGTCATCGGCGGTGGCGGCTTTGGCATCGTCTATCGCGCCTGGGATCACCAGCTGGAACGTGATATCGCCATCAAAGAGTTTATGCCCGCCTCGCTGGCAGTGCGCAGCGATGATCTGAATCTGGTGCTGCGCAGCGAACGGTTCAGCAAAACCTTTCACGCCGGACTGAACAGCTTTATTCAGGAGGCGCGTCTGCTGGCACGCTTTAACCATCCGAACCTGCTGCACGTGCTGCGTTTCTGGGTGCAGAACGACACCGCCTATATGGGCACGGTGTTCTACAGCGGCACCACACTCTCGAACTTCAGCGAACGAAATCCGCAGTCGGTAAATGAGGCCTGGATCCGTCGCATGCTCCCACCGCTGCTGGGCGCGATCAAAACCATCCATGAAGCGGGTTATCTGCATCGCGATATCTCGCTGGATAACGTCCAGATTCAGAGCAGTGGCGAGCCGATCCTGCTGGACTTCGGGTCGGCGCGTAAAACCATCGGCAACCTGTCGGATGAGAGCGAGACGATGCTGCGTCCCGGCTATGCGCCGATTGAGCAGTACAGCGACAACGATGAGAGTGAGCAGGGCGCGTGGACCGATATTTACGCGCTGGGCGCGGTGCTGCATACCCTGATCACCGGTGCACCACCGCCGGTCAGCGTGGTGCGCAGCATCGAAGATAACTACCAGCCGCTGGTGCAGCGTCGTCTGGCGGGCTACTCGACGGCCCTACTCAGCGCCGTCGATCGCGCGCTGGCGCTGAAACCGGAAGATCGTCCGCAGAGCATTGATGATTTTGCTGCGCTGATGGCGCTGCCGGAACGTGAACCGGAACCGCTGCTTAGCGCAAAAATCAGCGGACCGGGCACCATGCTGGTGCCGATTGAAGAAGAAGAGGAGGTGATCAAACCCGCCTCGAAACTGAAAACGCTGCTGGGACACCGCTTTGCACTGCCAGGCCTGGTTGCCGCTGGCGTGCTGGTCGGCCTGGGCGCCGGTCTGCTGATGTCACGCGGTAACGAACAGTCACCGCCGGCTGAGACCGCACAGAACGACGCGCCTGCCGTCACCGTCGCGCCGGTTAACCAGCCGGTTGCCGCGCCACCGACCCAGGCTGACGCCTCACCGGATACGGTTGCCAGCACTCCGGCTCAGACTTCTGAGCCGGTGCAGACCGCCGCACGTGAACCCGATCCACAACCGGCACCACCGCCCGCGCCGGTCGCCCAGGTCTATATCCGTCTGCAGCAGGGTGAACGCGTTCAGGTGAACGGTCAGCCGCAGGCGCTGGTGCCGGCGGTGAATGGCTTCGCCACGCTGCAGCTGGCGCCGGGCAACTACACCTTCGCCATCAGCGGCCAGAGTGGCACCCGCGAACAAACGCTGAACATCAGTGAAGAAGGTGTCTGGTTGCTCGATCCACACAGTTAATAGTCAGGGATTACTTATGTTCTCACGCATTACTGCACAGCTGCCGGCGGACGGCCTGCTGTTCCATACGCTTAAGGGCACCGAGACGCTGTCCCGTCCGTTTGTGCTCACCGCTGAACTGCTGGCCACCGACGCGCGCATCGACCGTCACGCCCTGCTGGGGAAGCCGGTGACGTTTACGCTGCCGACCGACGGGCTGATGAACGCGCTGAGCCCGCGCTACCTCAACGGCAAAATCACCCGGGTGGCGGTGCGCAGCCAGGAGCTGAGCGGCACCCGCTACGCGGTCTATGAACTGACGGTGGAGCCGGACCTGTGGCCGATGAAGCGTGACCGCAACCTGCGCATCTTCCAGAGTCAGACGGTGCCACAGATTGTGCAGACGCTGCTGAAGGAGTACGGGGTCAACGTGGAGACGCGCCTGGCGGGCAGCTACCGGGTGTGGGAGTACTGCGTGCAGTATCAGGAGAGCAGCCTGGACTTTATCAGCCGCCTGATGGAGCTGGAGGGGATTTACTACTTCTTCCGCCACGAGGCGGACAGACACACGCTGGTGCTGTGCGACGCGCCGGACCAGCATCAGGCGTTTCCGGGCTATGAGACCATCGCCTATCACGTCACCCCGTCGGGCGGCGTGGTCACTGAAGAGGGCATCAGCCAGTGGTCGCTGGCGGAGAGCGTGACGCCGGGCATCTACAGCACCGACGACTACGACTTCCGCAAGCCGAACGCCTGGATGCTGCAGGCGCGGCAGAACCCGGCGTCGCCGGTGCCGGGCTCGGTGGACGTTTACGACTGGCCGGGCCATTTTGTCGACCACAGCCACGGTGAGTCCTACGCGCGCATCCGTCAGGAGGTGTGGCAGGCCGAGCACCACAGCGTCAGCGGGTCGGGCACGGCAACCGGCATCGCGCCGGGCTTTACCTTCTCGATCATCAACGCGCCGCACTTCAGCGACAACGGCGAGTATCTGGTGACCTCGGCGACCTATGACTTCGCCGAGAACGCCTACGCCAGCGGCGACACCGGCGACAGCCGTCACAACATCCACTTCACGGTGCTGCCGTCGTCGGTGACGTACCGCACGCCGCCCGAAACTGCGTGGCCGAAAACGCACGGCCCGCAGACCGCGAAGGTGGTGGGACCCAAAGGCGAGTCGATCTGGACCGACCGCTACGGCCGGGTAAAGGTGAAGTTTCACTGGGACCGGCTGGCGAAGGGCGACGACACCAGCTCCTGCTGGGTGCGCGTCTCCAGCGCCTGGGCGGGCCAGGGATTCGGCGGGGTGCAGATCCCGCGAGTGAACGACGAAGTGGTGGTGGACTTCATCAACGGCGATCCGGATCGTCCGCTGATCATCGGCCGGGTTTACAACGAGGCGAGCATGCCGCCGTGGGCGCTGCCGGCAGCGGCGACGCAGATGGGCTTTCTGAGCCGGTCGAAGGATGGCACGGCGGACACCGCGAACGCGTTAAGGTTTGAGGATAAGTCGGGTGAGGAACACCTGTGGATTCAGGCGCAGAAGAACATGGATACGCATGTTAAAAATGATGCCAGCCATTCAGTCGCCAACAATCACAGCCACTACGCGGGCGGCAATGAGCTCTACCGTGTCGAAACCAACCGTGTCCACGGTGTAAAAGGGGGCGAAGAGCGGCTGACCGGTAAAGGCAAACTCGATGCGGTGGTCGATACCTATGTAGTGGGTTCGGGGACTAAACTTCGCCTTGAATGCGGAGAGAGTGCTATCGAACTGAATGCGAATGGCCAGATTAATATTGTGGGCAAGGGCTTCAATATTTTTGTGCAGGGTGATGGTCATATCACCACCTCTGGCGGCAAACTGAACCTGAACACAGATGGCGCGAAGCCGGGCACAAGCGCACCGGGCTCCAGTCATAAACAAAACATCAGCCAGGCCGTAGAGAATCTGTTCCCGCCGAAGCAGAAAGGACAGGCGGCTCCGGCTGCGCCAAAAGCTGCGGCGGCACCGGCGAAAGGGGCGGCTGCACCGTTAGCCAATACTGCTTCTGGCGATAAGAAGAGCAAATATGACTACTCGGTAGATGAGATGGTCAAAAAACAAAAAGGGCTTAAAGCCACGCCGGTGAAATGGGATAAAACTAAAAAAGGCTTCGTAAACGCCACCGAGGACGATATCAAAAAATATGTCGATCCTGCCAACCACATGGAAGGCAAAGACAAATATCAGTTTGTGGATCTTTCCTCCTCATCTGGGATCAGTAAAGATGATATGAGCACTTTCCTTAAGGATAAGGGCACGCTGTCCGGTCAGGAACAGACTTATCTGGATGCGGCTAAAAAATATAATGTTAATGAAGCGTATCTGGCTGCCCATTCCGCGCTGGAGACGGGAAATGGCACCAGTGAGTTAGCCAAAGGCGTCATGGTTAATGGAACCAAAGTTTATAATATGTACGGCATAGGTGCGCTGGATGGCAATGCGGTGCAAACCGGCGCTAACTATGCTTATAAACAGGGCTGGACAACACCCGCTAAGGCCATCGATGGTGGTGCTAAGTGGATATCTGATAAGTTTGTTGGCTCTGGTCAGAATACTTTGTATAAAATGCGCTGGAATCCGGCTTCGCCGGGAACACATCAGTATGCGACAGATGTTAACTGGGCTACGGCTCAGACAACCAGCATGAAGAAAATGTTCGACAGTTTTCCGAATGCGAATCTTTCTTATGACATACCTGAGTTTAAATAAGGGACTGATAAAAATGATTTTTCCTATGAGAAAGGCAGTATTGTTGTTTGCGCTGCTGTTCCCTGCCGTTCAGGTAAATCTGGCTACTGCGGCGGCAAGCATTACGTCCCCTGCTGCCTTAACAGCCGCTGACTTTAGTGTGAAAATCAATAATCATCCTTTTACCTTAGGTGATAAATGGAGCGATGAGACTCAGAAGCAGGCGGGCACGCAGATAAGTGAAAACTTTGTTGGCGATGTGCCTGCCGGTGATACCAGTTTTAAGTACTACCAGCACAAATATGATGGTTTTGAAATCTACACTGCCAATCTGTTCTGGCAAAAAGAGCAGCGTGATATTGACAGCTACCTTATTGCACAGATCACCATCAACACTCCTGCGATCAAAACAGCGAGAGGCGTAGGACCAGGCGATAGCCAGGATGTGCTGGTCAGTAAATATGGTCAGGGCACAGTGGATGACAGTGATAATCAGCATTGGTTATATTATGATGCTGATAACAAACGCATGTCATTTCAGTTAGAGCATAAAAAAATCAGTCATATTATGATGACGATTAATACGGATGAATAATAACAACCCTGCGTGATACGTCACGCAGGATTAAATTAACTTATTAATCTTATTTTTTTGATTAAATAATTTTAAGTCCGCTAATAGGTTTTAATTTCCTACTCCTGAAGTATGTGACCAATAAAATAAATGCCACATTCATTCAAGACCTGGTTAACTGTATACAACAGCATGCCATCTGGCGAGTTGAATGATTATTTAAAAAGAGAATAATCAATATGGTAAAACGGTGCTACTTAATTCACTCCTCAGGTAAAACTATAAAGTTATTTGTTAAAGTGATGCTCTTGATGATATTTATAGTTTGCCCGATAGGCATTGCAACAGCTTCAGGAACACAAGTGTCTTTTTCTCAGTACAATAGCTTAGACAATGTTTCAAAGATCTTTAGTGACCAGGATGTTGTCTCCACTTTAAAATCTTTTTTAGGTAATGAGTATAATGATTTCAGCCAGAACTTTGATGTTTTTGGAGAACCCCATAAAACAGATGGCGGCGGTATATTCGTTGAGGGCTGGTTAAAAGATCTCTATCTTGTGCAAGCATCCGCATTCGTGATACAGGCAGATGGCAAAGTGTATGCTGCCTGGATGATGCCTCAAAACAACAAAATACATTATGTCACTAACGCGCCTGAAGGTAACAAAGTTCAGGAGGATATAGCACGCTGGTCTAAGCGTTTTGATAATGAATAGTCTGCCATCCAGGATGAGTAATTTAATCGATAATCGCGTGATAATTATATCTTAGCCAAGTTTTATGACAGGTTTAAATGATTAAAATTTTATGCGTTTTAATGTTTTCATATCCGCTGATGACTTCTGCAAATGATTTTTGTCAACGGATGGCTAGTAACGCTAACGCAAAAGGCGTGCGTTTCGACAATACAGATAATGTCTACAGGGTTGGCGGGTCAGGACGGCTGCAATTTTATTCTGCACCTGATGGCCGTTGTGTAGAGAAAGACGTTTTTGTGGTGCCTGGCAATGAATTATATGCTTACGTCGAATATGGAAAATATTACAGCGTAATGTATGTGGCTAATGACGGAAATCAGGCTAATGGCTGGGTAGAAAAAGAAAGATTGATTGAATCACACACGGGTATCGCACCCGATTATGATGCAAATAAATAGTTACTCCTTCTGCTGTTAATAACATTACATTTTTACTTTCCCCATATGGATATCTATTATGCATTACCAATTCAATGAGGGCGCCTTTGCGCTTTTTCCTGCTGCCTGGCAGGACACCACCATGAATATTCTCCGCGACGAAGCCAGTGGGCTGGCCTGGGTTGTGAGCCGTGGCGTTATTTCTGAGGGCAGTGATGCGGAAAAAGAGTTCCAGCGTCAGTGGGACACATTGCGGAGTCAGATGGGCCATATCCAGCAGACTGAATTTGTACGTTTGATGGCAGGTGTGGATAACACATTACACGCGGTAGAAGTTGAAACCGTATTTGACCGTAACGGGCAGGCAGTGTGGCAGAAACAGCTGGCTACACAGGTGCCTGACTCGAACATCTTAATGATTTTTACGCTATCAGCCATGCGTCCATTCAATGAAGAGGATGGACAGCGCTGGAGTGCATTTAAACAAAGCCTGAGTCTGAACAATCCACGGAAAGCATAACCTATGGATAACCCTGCTGCCCGCGTGGGCGACGAGATCATTCACTCCAGCATTTTCGCTGATATCACAAGCATTGTTGCGGAAGGTGCGGCCTATGCCGTCATTGGTGCCGCAGTGGGTGCTGCTATCGTCTCGGCAGCGCCCCTGCTGGGCACAGGGGCGGCAGCGGCGAGTGTAGCAGCCGTGGGTAACAGTTGCCTGCTCAGCGGTATTCTGGGTGGTGTACTGGCCAATGCCGTTGGTCTGTCACAAGAGATCAGCAAAGCGGCCGATGGGCTGGGAAACATGATATTCCCGCCGTCACCTGCCGGAGTAATCGCCAGTGGATCAGTGAATGTCTACGTTAATGGTCTTTTAGCCGCACGCGCGGCCGGGATGCTCACACCCGGCGAGACACCGCCACCGGAACCACAATCGCCGCAGAGCTTCGCCGACTATGGCGGCATGTTGCTCTCTGCGGTCGGCCAGTTTGGCAGTGCAATGTGGCAGCCCACGGTAGCCTCCGCCGATGCGGGCACCTCTCCGCTGGAGCAGGACAAAGTGGCCTGTGAAAAACACAGCGCACCGCAATATCTGGCTCAGGGATCGAAAAGCGTCTTTATCAATGGCCAGCCTGCAGTGCGCGCAAAGGATAAAACCACCTGTGACGCCACCGTGAGCGACGATGTTTCCCCCAATGTCATCATTGGTGGTGAAACTGTCACGGTCAGAGAGATCAAAAGTGGCAAGGTGCCAGGTCTGGCCGTGATGATGATCGGCCTTTCCCTCATCCGTGGTCGCCCCAGTCAGATCATCAAAAACATGCCCTGCGCGCTGGCCGGTGCCGTGGGCGGTATGGCGGCGGACATGGCTATCAATGCGGCCTTCTCGTCGCTGTTTCCGGTTCATGCGGCGACCGGCGTCAAAGTCCTTAATGATGATGCCGAGCGTGATTTTTCCCTCCCCGGACGTTTCCCGCTCAGTTTTCAGCGCAGCTATAACAGTCTGACCCAGCGCGCTGGCCTGTTTGGTCAGGGCTGGGCCACGGTGTTTGACAGCTACCTGACGCTGGAAGGGAATCGGGCAACCTGGTTTGATGACAACGGGCGCGAGCTGAGCTTTGACGTTCCCGGTGACAAAGAGGTGCTTTACAGCATCAGCGAAGGGCTGATGGTACGGCGCAACGAGTCTGGCGATATCGCCATTGCCGATGACGACGGTGCGGTATGGCGTCTTTACAGGCGCACGGCCGCTGATCCGCAGGTGCTGCGCCTGGCTTCACTGAGCGACGAGTACGGTAATGCGCTGGAGATGGGCTGGGATGAACAGGCCCGCCTGGTGCGTATCCATGACGCGCCGCTGGCGATTGACGTCACGCTGCACTACGACGACAAACAGCACGCGCGGCGTCCGACATCAGCCAGCCATTTTGATGGCGATCAGCACTGGCCATTAGCGCGATGGACCTACAATGATCGGGGCCAGCTTACCAGCGTTACTGATGCCGCAGGCGTTGTCTCACGACGCTTCCGTTACAACGACGATGGATTGATGGTCTGGCACCAACTGCCGGGCGGGCTGGAGAGTGAATATCGCTGGCAGAAGCTGGATCACTGGCGCGTTGTAGAAAACCGCACCAACAGCGGTGATGGCTGCCACATGCATTACGATCTTGAGGCGGGCATCACCCGCGTGTCGACCTATGACGGTCAGCAGCGCGAACACCACTGGAATGCCGCGGGCCTCATCACCTGTTTTATCGACGAGCGCGGCGAGAAGTGGCGCTACGAGTGGGATGAAAACGAACTCCTGACGCGTCGCATCGATCCGCTGGGCAACGCGGTGAGCTTCACCTATGACGATCTGGGCAACCGTGTTGAAGAGAAGGATGCTGACGGTGGTGTGCAGGCGGTGCAATGGCTGTCACACCGTTCGCTGCCCACGGTTGTTGCCGGAGCAGACGGTTCCACAACGAAATACTATTACGATCCCCATCACGGCCTTGAACGTGTTGTTGATGCGCTCGGGCAAAGCACGCTCTATCAGCGTGATGAGTTCGGACTGGTTGTCGAGGAGACTGACGCAGCAGGTAACAGCTACCGCCGTGAGTTTAATGATGCCGGCCAGGTTATCCGTGAAACCGACTGTTCAGGGCTGACCACGCGCTACCGTTATCATCCCCTGGGCTGGCTCAGCTGTGTCATCGCGCCGGATGGTGAAGAAACCCGTTATCACTATGATGCAGCAGGCCGTCCTCTTCAGCTGGAACGCGCAGAAGGATGGGAAGAGCGGTTGCACTGGAGTGAAAACGGACTGCCGCTGGACTATGAATCGGCTGATGGCAAGCGCAGTGAATTCCGTTACGACAATGTCGGGCGCTTGATCGCCAACCGTAATGCACAGGGTGAGACGGTTCAGCGAAGCTGGGACAGCCGTGGCCGGTTGACGGCGCTGCAAAACGAGAACGGCGAGCAGTATCAGTTCGAGTGGGGCGCAGATTCTCTGTTGCTGGCGCAGGTCGGGCTGGATGGCGTTGCCACACGATATGACTATGATGCGGCGGGCCGCACGGTATCACGCACCTTTGCCGCCGGACATCCTCAGTCCATTACCCATCGCTATCACTGGAGCCGTGCGGGGCAACTGCTGGCGCGAACCACGCCGGAAGGCCAGACGCGCTATCACTACAGCGGTGGGGGGCAACTGGGCAAAGTGTCGCAGCATCTGCCGCTGTCTGACACCGAGTGGAGCCAGCAGGCCGAGCAGGAGATTACCTTTAAGTATGATGCGCTGGGCCGCATCGTTGCTGAGCAGGGGGAGCAGGGCGAACTGGCGTGGGAGTATGACGCGCTGGGCAACTGCACTGCCCTGACGCTGCCGGATGGCCGCAACCTGAAGCAGCTTTATTACGGTAGCGGCCATCTGCTGAGCATCGCATTAGACAACCTGCCGGTCACTGAATTTACCCGTGACACAATGCATCGGGAGCTGAGCCGGACGCAGGGCGGCCTGACCATGCGCAGTGAGTATGACCGCTTAGGCAGACTGCGCCGCCGTGACGTGTTTAAGGGTGACTCACAGCGTCCTGCACCGCGCGTCTGGTCCCGCCGGCGCGACTTCGATTACGGCAACAACCTGATCCGTGAAGAGCGCGACGATAATCCGTTCAGCCAGACATTATGGAACTACGATAACGCCGGCCGGCTGTTGTCACAGGATGGTGCGCAGCCGGGTAATGAACAGTGGCGCTGGGATAGCGCAGGCAACCCGCTGGATCGTCATAGTGCCGCTCATGTCATGCATAACCGCGTCACTGAACTGAACGGTATCCGCTGGCAGTACGATATCCATGGCCGTACCACTGAGAAAGATGACGGTCACACCCGCTGGCGCTACCGTTACGATGGTGAGCATCGCCTGACGGATGTGATCAGCGAGCCACGTGACCGCAATAAGCCGCGCACTAAAGTGAGTTTCCGCTACGATCCGCTTGGGCGCCGCATCAGTAAAACCAGCCAGCAGCTGTTACAGGGCAGGCCGTCTGGCAACGCCGTCACGACGCGCTTTGTGTGGGAAGGCTACCGCCTGCTGCAGGAAATCCACGACGGCATTCCGCTGACCTACGTTTACAGCGACAGCCAGAGCTATGAGCCGCTGGCGCGTATTGATGGTGTGGAAAGCCCGGAGATTTACTGGTTCCATAATGCGGCCAACGGAATGCCGGAGCTGCTGACTGACGGTGAAGGGCAAAAAGCCTGGGAAGGTATCAACAGCCCGTGGGGCAAGCTGCTGCGCGAGTCCAGCCTGCGTGTTCCTCTCGTGGAGCAGAACCTGCGTATGCAGGGCCAGTACCTGGACCGGGAAACCGGACTGCACTACAATCTGTTTCGTTATTATGACCCGGACAGCGGACGGTTTACCCAGCAGGACCCGATAGGGCTGGCGGGCGGGATTAACCTTTACCAGTATGCGCCGAATGCGCTGGGTTGGGTGGATCCGTGGGGGTTGAGTCGGTGTAGTAGTGGAAATAAGGATAAACCGGATTTCTATGTTGGGCCAGCAGGGCCAAGTGCGACAATGCCTTCAACAGGTTATAGGTACATGAGGTATCTTGATGATGATGGAAGTATTAACGCTTGGGCTACACCAACTATCAATAATAAGGTAGCACCAGTGACTTACTTTGGTTTTAAAAAATTCGATTCAGGTTCGGAAGCGAGAGACGCTTTCCAAATAAAAGGTCTTGATAAAACTAACAAGTTAGATCCCAGAGATAAGTCCTGGAGTGATGCTCGTTTGCGCGGAGATTTTGATACCTTACAATTATATGAAAATGGAGTGCCACAAGTAAGACATCCTAGAATGTATGGCGATAAAATAGGCGCACCATTGGAGCCATTCACCGCCGCCTACCCAAAATTTGGTAAGGGTGGAGTAGAACAAATGTATGCAGAAAATAGAATGGTGCATTTCGACGAAGTAAACATATTGCCGGAGGAGTGATGGATTATTTTTCGTATAATGAAGTTTTAGATTATCTTGAAATTTTCTTTAAAAAGGAAATTAAAGATCCTGACAGCTTAAAAGAAATGCTGCTAATGTTACAATTGTGCCGGGAACATAAAACAGTCACAATCAGGGCCATAGATCAATTCTTTATGAATTACAGGAAAAAGTTTCAGGATTACACTGTACCTACTACTGAAGAAGAGGAAGTTTGGAAAAATTTACTTAATGCATGGCAATGATGATGTATCTTTTTCTATCCGGCAATAGTTTGTTAAACGGCCAAACCACCTAGGTCGCCGTCATTTATTAATAGACAGGTTAGTGGCGATGAAATCTTTTATAAATATCATGGTAAAACCAATAGATTAGGAAGGGATTTCAATTACGTCACTAAAAAGAAATATACTTCAGAGGCAGAACTAAGGAAAGATTTGGCCATCCTAAAAAAATGGGGCGTTAAGATAGACCGGGTTACAACCTTCAAACCTCAAAAAGGAACATGGGGCACTAAGGGTACTGCTGCTCCGCAAATAAGTGCTAATAGATTGGAAGTTCTGGAAGGCGGAGGCTATCAAGGACAGATAGGTATTAAGGGATTAGCAAAATCTAAGACAATTAGAACAGGTAACATGAGTTTCCAATAATATGAATATACAGAAAGCTATTGAAGTTTTAATTGAACTGATCGACTTAGTAGAAAGGAAAAATAAATCACAAGGAAAGGAATTGTACAAGTCAGCATTGGATGTTTTAAAAAATGAAAATTGTTCAAATATTGATTTAGAGCTTTTGTACAGGAATTTTTGTGGGTATCTGGCTCATGGTGAGTTTGATGAAGAAGAATATCAAAAGGTGTTGCAACTGATCAGTATTTTAAATAAATAAAATCTCATTTACTCATCGCTGTCACTACCCTGATGAGGGTGACAGGGCCTGAGTAAAGTATCGCAGTATCTGCCGCTGTCGGACACCGAGTGGAGCCAGCAGGGCGAACTGGCCTGGGAGTATGAGGTGCTGGGTAACTGTACTGCCCTGACGCTGCCGGATGGCCGCAACCTGAAGCAGCTTTATTATGGTAGCGGCCATCTGCTGAGCATCGCATTAGACAACCTGCCGGTCACGGAATTTACCCGTGACACGCTGCATCGGGAGCTGAGCCGGACGCAGGGCGGCCTGACCATGCGCAGTGAGTATGATCGCTTAGGCAGACTGCGCCGCCGTGACGTGTTTAAGGGTGGCTCACAGCGACCTGCACCGCGCGTCTGGTCCCGGCGTCGCGACTTTGATTACGGCAACAACCTGATCCGCGAAGAGCGCGACGATAATCCGTTCAGCCAGACATTATGGAACTACGATAACGCCGGCTGGCTGTTGTCTCAGGACGGTGCGCAGCCGGGTAATGAACAGTGGCGCTGGGATAGCGCAGGCAACCCGCTGGATCGCCATAGTGCCGCTCATGTCATGCATAACCGCGTTACCGAACTGAACGGTATCCGCTGGCAGTACGATATTCATGGCCGTACCACTGAGAAAGATGACGAGCATACCCGCTTGCGCTACCGTTACGATGGTGAGCATCGCCTGACGGATGTGATCAGCGAGCCACGTGACCGTAATAGGCCGCGTACTAAAGTGAGTTTCCGCTACGATCCGCTTGGGCGCCGCATCAGTAAAACCAGCCAGCCGCTGTTACAGGGAAGACCGTCTGGCAACGCCGTCACGACGCGCTTCGTCTGGGAAGGCTACCGCCTGCTGCAGGAAATCCACGACGGCATTCCGCTGACCTACGTTTACAGCGACAGCCAGAGCTATGAACCGCTGGCCCGTATTGATGGCGTGGAAAGCCCGGAGATTTACTGGTTCCATAATGCGGCCAACGGAATGCCGGAGCTGCTGACTGACGGTGAAGGGCAAAAAGCCTGGGAAGGGATCAACAGCCCTTGGGGCAAGCTGCTGCGCGAGTCCAGCCAGCGGATGCCAGTTGTTCAGCAGAACCTGCGTATGCAGGGCCAGTACCTGGACCGGGACAAATTTGCTTAAGCAAATTTGAACATCGCTTCAGCGATGGCCCCAATGGGGTGAGGCACCGCAGGGGCCGAATCAACCGGACTGCACTACAATCTGTTTCGTTATTATGATCCGGACAGCGGACGGTTTACCCAGCAGGACCCGATAGGGCTGGCGGGTGGGATTAACCTTTACCAGTATGCACCGAATGCACTGGGTTGGGTGGATCCGTGGGGGCTGACAAATGAGCTGGTAACATTTTGGCCCCCTAATGATGGTGCATTAGGACCTGTAAAAGTAAGCATTTTGAATCCAGGACAATTAATTGATCGTTATGGCTACCCCGGCGGTAAGTATACATCTCCGGTTGGTACCCCTTATTCTATGCGAGCACTGGCTCCTGGAACTGAAACCAAACCATACACGGTATATGAAGTTATGAAACCCATTCCCAGAGTGCTCGAAAGTAAAATAGCGCCTTGGTTTGGTGAGATTGGCTTAGGTACACAATATCTTTTACCAGAGTCAGTGCAGTCTCTAATTGATTCCGGACATTTAAAAGAAGTTAAAACAGGGAGGAAATGTGGATAAAAATTTATTAATCAAAGCGTTATCATCTATGGATATTCCAGCGGATAGCTATTCAATTGATGATATATCTAATGAATCTTTATGTTTAATCTATGAAGGGTTGCTTTGGAAGATATTTTATAGTGAAAGAGGTCATCGTACTGACGAAAGATGCTACGCCGATGAAGAATCTGCATGCAAAGCATTTTTGGCGAGATTGAAACACATGCTGGGATGTTAAATAAGAATGTTAAAGCCGGAAGATTCTCACGATGAATCTGTTGGCTTTAATTTTAGGCAGAGTGAAGTTGGTAGGCGGGTATTATTCCCCCTTTCGTTGTTTAAGGTCTAAGTTCTTATGCTAAGCGTGCGTCTCTTATCCTATATACGCCGCGCGTCTGGTCCCGCCGGTGCAACTTCGATTACGGCAACAACCTTATCCGTGAAGAGCGCGACGATAATCCGTTCAGCCAGATATTATGGAACTACGATAACGCCGGCCGGCTGTTGTCACAGGACGGCGCGCAGCCGGGTAATGAACAGTGGCGCTGGGATAGCGCAGGCAACCCGCTGGATCGCCATAGTGCCGCTCATGTCATGCATAACCGCGTCACCGAACTGAACGGTATCCGCTGGCAGTACGATATTCATGGCCGTACCACTGAGAAAGATGACGGTCACACCCGCTGGCGCTACCGTTACGATGGTGAGCATCGCCTGACGGATGTGATCAGCGAGCCGCGGGACCGCAATAAGCCGCGCACTAAGGTGAGTTTCCGCTACGATCCGCTGGGACGCCGCATCAGTAAAACCAGCCAGCAGCTGTTGCAGGGAAGACCGTCGGGGAACGCCGTCACGACGCGCTTTGTGTGGGAAGGCTACCGCCTGCTGCAGGAAATCCACGACGGGATCCCGCTGACCTACGTTTACAGCGACAGCCAGAGCTATGAGCCGCTGGCCCGTATTGATGGTGTTGAAAGCCCGGAGATTTACTGGTTCCATAATGCGGCCAACGGAATGCCGGAGCTGCTGACTGACGGTGAAGGGCAAAAAGCCTGGGAAGGTATCAACAGCCCGTGGGGCAAGCTGCTGCGCGAGTCGAGCCAGCGTGTTCCTGTGGTGGAGCAGAACCTGCGTATGCAGGGCCAGTACCTGGACCGGGACAAATTTGCTTAAGCAAATTTGAACATCGCTTCAGCGATGGCCCCAATGGGGTGAGGCACCGCAGGGGCCGAATCAACCGGACTGCACTACAATCTGTTTCGTTATTATGATGCGGACAGCGGACGATTTACCCAGCAGGACCCGATAGGGCTGGCGGGCGGGATCAACCTCTACCAGTATGCGCCGAATGCGCTGGGTTGGGTGGATCCGTGGGGGTTGATGAAGTGTAAAGACCCTGCGAAAGAAGCGACGAAGTGGCAGGGGCCAGGGAATAGAGATTATCCAGGCATCGATGTTTATGAGAATACGGTTATAAAAAAAGGGACGATACTTTATGCTCTTCATCCTAATGGAGATCGGTTACCTGCTTATACTGTAAGCCATCCTACAGTCAGGCAGTATAAAGGTGATCCACCTGGCTATCATAAAGCTTTGCAAGTTATGCTAGACCCAGCATTTACAATGCGTTCAAAGGTGAGAGCTTACTACGTTACCGAAGATATACATGTAGCCAGAGGACGTGCTGAAGCTAATGCTCAGTATGGTCGAGGAGGAGGGCTACAGTTTTATATACCGGAAGAGGCTCGGCTTAAACTGAAACCTGGAAAAGTAATTGATATATGAAAAAAATGATTTTAGAAGAGAATGGTGCTTTGCTTGTAGATGGAAGTAAAATAGAACTTTCTTCTTACGAAAAATTTATTAATTCTTCGTTTTTTAAATCATCTGATGATCTTATAAGTGTAGGGGAATATTATTTTTCTGCAAAAAATGTTATGTGGCACAATGAACCGTTCCATGTGCAATTTAGGCCTGCTATTTTTTCTATTAATAAGAGCGTGTTCCTGATCAGTGAAACTGGTTATTTTTATAAAAACATTAATAATTGGGAAAAAAGAGCAAATTTTAACGTTTTAATTGATGAAGAGAAAAGATTGTATGAGTGGGTGATGAAAAAGTATCCAAATGATTACAAGGGTGAATTAAAAGATCCTCCTTATGGTCATGTTTGGGAATTTTCATGGGGTGAGATAACAGTACAGTCTAATGAAAGATCATTTACGTGTGGGATATATATTGAGTGGAGATGAATTTAAAGTTAATCACCCTGTCAATATATTAATGTGTAGTGCTACTGCAGAAAATTATAATGTAGGGCGTTAAGGTTTAGCTATTAATCTTGGTAAGGATTATAAATGCCTGCAGGCACTACGATATTCAAGGCCAAACGATTGAAAAAGATGACGGACATACCTGTTAGCGCTATTGCTACTATGGTGACTACCGCCTGAATAATGTTATTGTTGTTTTGCTCAATTTATTTTAAAAATTTTTTATGATGGAGTGTGGTTCTGCTATTATATGTCCTTGGTGAAAGGTTAAGTAGAATAACTATTGTTCTTTTGTTTAATTAAAGCATGATGGTTTTTTAGCGTATTGTATGCTTATTCATATGTAATCCTGTTGCGGTAATGACTGGACCTGCATTTCAAATTTCAATTTCTAAGAACTCTCTCTTCATCAGTTTGAGCCTATAAGGAGATAAAATGAACCTGCCAGGAATGAATCCCGAAAATAACTTACCGGGTTATGACATCGCGAGGATGACCGGTTATGGGGCACCTGATTTTGATTTCAAAGCGCTGGGTGCAGCAATGGATTGTACTCGGGAGTTTTATCAGGCTGGCATCATCTATGCGGATGGCGCACAGCGTTATCTTGTTCGGCCTGGTCAGCGTCATCCCAATGGTCAAAGTGGTATCGTTACACATCTGATTGTGACCAAAACGCCTAAGCAAGCCACAGCGTCTAATACGGGCAAGTCACTTAGTGAAGCAGTAAGCGTAACCTCAATGGGAACGGAGATTGCCTCCACCGTGCTTTCCTGTGGTGCAATGATTATCACAGCTGGCGTAGCGGTTATAGGCGCTTCAGCAACGCCTATAACCGCTGGCAGTAGCGGCGTGCTTGTTGCTATTGGTTATGCTGGCGCTGCCGCAACAGGCGTGCAATGTGTCAATGGTATTTACCGGGTTTATGATCTCGTCGAAAACGGTGGTGAAAACGTAGCGTGGCTGGACTCTCAGGATTGGTACGTTGCCACTTCAACGTCCCTTGACCTTATTTCACTAGCCAGTGTGGGCGGTGCGTTAAAAGAAGCCCTGGCAACATGGCGAGCGATGAAATCAGTCTCTTCTTTAAAAGCAACGGAGTGGCTCAGGAACTATCCAAGGCAGGACCGGGCTCGCCTTACTGAATTAATCATTAAGGCACAAAACCCTGGTATAAGTAATAAAGAGCTTAAAGCCGCCATCCGTGCAGGACTTTATCCAAAGCGTTTCCCTGTAGAGTCGGTGCAAAAAGAACTTGTTAAGCAACTCGCGCAGGTCGTTACGAGCGCAGCTGCTGTGGCAGGCAGTGCTGTCAGTGGTATCATTGCTGCTCCAGGTAATGTGCCACGTTCCGGGCGCTATATTGTGGGAACAATCCAGTCACTGGCGGTAATTTAATGCAATTTTTATCATGGCTTATTGGACGTAATATCACTGAACACCTGCAACAGGGTCGCGAAATAGATCAGGCAATCGCACGGCAGGATGATTCCATACTTGCCCGTTCCACTACAGAGCTTGAACGTTATTTTAAACAGCCTGCTGAGTCGCTTCCCAGGCAAAACGGCTTCCCGGTTGCGATAGTGCTGATGCTGTTGCTGGTTTCATTTGCATTTAATTTGCTGACGTTTCTGCACGCTTTACCTCCGCTCAGTCCACAGGTACATGCGTTGAGTTTTTTTGTTCCCTCAATCGTCGTTATTGGCGTGATACTCACGGCCAGTTACCTGCTTGCGCGAGGCCATACAGCCGGTGTGGCGGGGCTGGCTTACGTCTGTGCGATGTTGCTTATATCGACCGTTTTACTCTTGAGCTATAGCGTAGTTATGAGTAGCCACTCGGGTCTGTGGCTGCTTCTGGCTCTCGCGGCTTTGGTGGGTGCGCGCTGGATACTTAACGGGCAGGCTTTCATCCTTTTTGCCATTTACTGCCGGACAAAACGCCTCGCCAGCGTCGCCCGGCAGCGTCGCATGAAATAACCCATACTGGTCTGAAGTGCTGTTATCGCGGAATACCCATTCCGCGACTCTCTTCTATTTTTCTCTCAAACTGAAACCAAAAGCCAGATGCAAGTTACCCCCTTGTAAGTATTGATGATGAGGATAGCTCTGCTGCGATATGCAGGTTTCATTAGCGTTATTACGATTACGCTAACAATCTCAACCTTGAAGAGCGCGACGATATCCTTTCAACAGACATTATGGAACTACGATAATGCCGGTTGTTTGTTTGCCTTATGATGACGCGCAGCCGAGTTGTGAGCAATTGCGATGGGACAATGCAGGCAACACGCTGGATTGCAAGGCTGGTTCCGCCATAACCGCACGAAACAATATCCGCTTGCAATATAATTTCCATGGACGTACCACCGGGAAGTAGCATGGTCAGCCCCACTAATACTACCGTTACGATGGTGAGCACCGTTTGACGAACTTCCTCAGCGAACCGTGGGACCGCAATAAGCCATGCACGAAGGTGAGCTTCCGCTACGATCCACTGGAGCGTCGCATCAGTAAAACCAGCCAGCAATTGTTACAGTGCAAGTCGTCTGGCAACGCGGTAACTTTTTTGTCGCGTCAGGCATGGTGAACCCAGAACAGGTCATTACACAAAGAGTAGATTGCTTATTATGCTAATCGCAACATGAAAATATCTCGTCATCCACTTTGTCTGCGTTGAAAAACGGAACCATTATGACTTTCGAAGAAATAAGCCGAACAGTGTGCGATATTCTGAGCAGGTCTGGTTTTAACAAAGAGGCCAGTGAGATTAGCTCGATGGTTTTAATGATTAGTACACTGGAAAAAAATGATAAGAACAGAATATCTGCTATTGATGATTTGATTTCCCGTAGCCACGTTAAATGGCTTGGGGATTATTACATTAGTGATCTCAGCTATAAGGAATGGACTGATCTTATTTATGTTTTTAAGGGTAAGTTGTCCAGTGAAAAATAACGCATGTCGGATCATGGCTCATCACTCACATCACAGGTCATCTTCTGCTTTAATGATTACTGATGGCTTTTAGTTAATTTTGGAGAATGAGAACTGCAATTAATGCCAGAATTTTTCTCATCTATCCTGCTCCATGCTGTCAATTTATGACCTGGCTAAGTGCTGAATAAGTGCTTTTTGCATAGAATAAAAGTGAGAGTTAAAGTTGATTTATTGATGGCAAAATTAATGTATTTTTCGCTAATAAGTCGTCAGTCAATAAGAAAGGTGTTTAAATGAATAACATCAGTGGGTTAACATTGTTAGCTGATCGATCCACTATTCAGTGGGGATTTATGGATGAAGAATTTACATTGACATTATCAGGAATCGATCAGGTGTTGGTTGATGAAAGCAGAGATTTAATATTTGTTCTTGATCAGAAGGAAAGTTTGCCTGAAAGACTCACTATAATAAATGCGCAAGGCAAAATTTTATCATCTTTTTCACCGCCCGATGGTGGAGCATTCTACTACATGACGGTGGATTCAAAAAAAGAAGTCTTAATAGTCTGCGTTTTTACTGGCAAAATTGATGGCTGGAGTGACTGGCATTTCTCTTTCCATCAGCAAACTAATCAACTGGTGCGGTTATCACGGGCTTACTGATGCTGTAAAAGTTAATATAAATCATAATGGCCGCAGCGAATTATACCGGCCCTCACTGCCTGCAATGCGAATGTTATACTAATGATTAAATGGCCTGTGAATTCGGTCGTGTGAGTGGGTTGAGGTATCAGAAGCATGGCCTGTGAGGTGGGTAGTGTATTGTAAAGAAATGGCTCAAAAACTATTAATTGAATTTATGAATTTAAAAAACATTCTAATCAATGATGGAGAGCGTAACTGGATTAGAGGCGTTTTATCAATAATAGAAAAGCTCAGGGTTTATATCGACTCTCAGGGGGGGGAATCAGCAAGTTATTGTAAGGATGCATGTGATACATGGAGGTTAATGTATGGCGGAAATGGTTCTTTCTCTGATTATCATCTCTGGCATGATGATTACAATGAGAGGATTAAACGTAATATTCCGCTGGATTCAATAAAGAGTAATATCGCTAAGATTCTTGATCACGTGGAAAAATAGCAAATCGTTTGTCTGGAGATTATCGGTTTCATGTTTTCCTATCTGTCATTCCATAACGCGGTTAAAAGTGTTTTCAGCCTGTTGCGTTTTCTATATTGTCAGGCAGGGCATGCAAAAATAGCGCCGTGCATCCATAGGAAAGCTTATGGAGACTCATGTGGCAGCTTTACATCCTGACCTATTCGTTATGTGAACGACGGTGTTGAAAATAAGTCTGGGTGCGAAGAGCACTTCAATCAGGCGTTTTGCTCAGGCCCGGAGAAGTGCAGTCAGGTTTCTGACATGTTCATCAGACCCCTTTAATTATTAATCGGTATTGAATATGCAATATCAAATCTTTTGCGATTATGGGATAACCCTTGTAGACAGGGATGGGATTCTTATTGCTTTGTTTGACTCGGGCAGGCTTGTTCCTGAATATCTTGAAGCTGAAATTAGCATGCATGAAGCTCTAAAAATCAAAAAAAGCCAACAGGATGCCTATGAAGTTATTATGTCATTAGGAGACAGGATTAAAAAAGTCCCACGAAAAACCTGAAGGATTTAAAGATTTTTATCGTAAATTTTATTCCAATGTATGAGAAAGGTTTGCTTAAGATACTATATTTTTGTCATTGTAACAGGATGCTCAGGCCAGTTTGATAAGAATACAACGTGTCGCTAAGGTGTTGGTGATGGAAAAAATGATATTTAGTGGCTATGGCATGTTCATCACTGAAGAGAATGGTAAGTATTACATCAACTTTGATGAAGGCGGCATTAGCATTAAAGATATAAGATATGAAATAAGTGAACAGGAGGCTATCAAAGCTCGCCAAAGCGGGCTGGATGCTTATGAAGTGATGTTAACGTCCCAGTCCAGAGCAAGAAAATGTAACTTGTGATTGAGTATTTTTTGCGCAAAGCCACTTGAATCTGCCAGGGTAAATAAGGCCAGCTCAATCGACTCTCGATTTAACGCGTAAAAAATGAAGTAAAGAGTGGCACTCAGGATCATGGCAGTCTGCGAACGTTGATAAGACAACGATTAAAGTAAATTTTTACATTGCATAGCTCTCGCCTGACGGGTTGAAGACACTAGTATTGTCCGGAAGAAAAATACAGATGGAAATCTCCAGAATAGCTGTAGATCGTCTTCAGAATATCCCGTGGTTTGTTAACATAGGTAGAGGCGGTTATTTGAATGACATAAAAAATATAACTGCTGAATCAGATTTTATCAGCCATATAACGAGCATCGATTGGGAAAATGTAACGCTTCAGGCGGGTAATGCGATAACCGGATATCTGGCAAAAAGACAAAGCTTGAAATATCACTACTGGAATGGTCTTGTCAGAGAAGCAAAAGAGATTATTGATATTGAAATCATACCCTTCATAAAGAATCCCAATTCAATAGATGATGATATCCTGGTCAATAATGTGAAGTGGGATTTAGTCAGTTTTCTTGCTGAAGATGCCTATAAATCATATTTACCTAACGAGCGATTTTTTGAGCGGCTGACGGTAATTTATGAGAATGGACATATTCCCTGTGGATGGGAAGGGCAATGGCCATCCGGCAGACTTGTTATCTATTGATGTATACTCGTCTGTGTTGCTGCTGGGTGAGTGAGTGCCAGTGAGCCACATAGAAGTGAAAACCTGCGTTTAGCACTAACACAAGCCTATAAGGACCACGAGCCCCCCGCCTGCCTGGTTACCCCTTTTGGACGGTGAGAGCGTGAAGAGCGTATCAGCCACTCGTTCCTGCCGGAGAATCTGACACCGGGTACTATCATGATGAGGAAGATAAGGATCGGTATGATAAAAATGATATATCGAAGAAATAGGGTACTGTTCATACTGACATTTTTTCTTTTTAGCGGGTTCGCAGATGCAAATATGCAAAATAAAGAGATCTGGAGTTTTATCACTCAGTTGAGTGCTTCACTTAAAAGTCTGTCTTTGGGAAATCTTAATCAGTTTCCGTTGGAATTGACATTACAAACACAAAATGACTACATCAACGTTTATCAGGAAAATTCGGTAAAACTGGAAGATGAAGCAAAAATTACTGATATTGAGTTGCGTGTCAGTAAATCATCAGGCGGCATGGCTCCTTTTCTGAGCTTTTCTCCCGATGGTAAATGCACAACTCTTGATGATGTCAGAAAACAGTATCCGGGTGTTAAGTTGAGTGACTATCCTCGCGGCCAATCTGAAAATGAAGTAACCAGCTATACATCTGCTCCAGAGGTGGATGGTCAGGTAATCACGTTTTCTTTTACTGTCAAAAATCCGGATTGCCTGAGTAAAGTGATCATCACGGCTAAAGAGTGAGTCTGGTGATGTTGAACATATTTCGATTCACCCGGATAGTAATGGCAGCACAATGCCGCTTAGCGCCATCTATTCCGGGAGCGTACAGCCTCACTACGGCTACACCGGGTAATGCCTCCGTCTCTTCCAGAGCATTACCTCAAAGGCAGCCCGGTCTGTTTCTAAAGCCTGAGCTTAGTGCGGCAATGCGCAATCCTTCAAACTGAAATATTTTAAGAGAACGGTATGAGCGAGACTCTATTTAGTGATTATGGTATTGATATCGTAGTAAGAGATGGAATTTTTTATATCCGATATGATGATGGCGGTTTAGTCGGTAAAGAGATTGAGTCTGAAATAAGCAAGGACGAAGCGCTCAAAGCTCAACGCAGCCCGGGTGATGCTAATGAAGTCATTTTATTAACTCAGGCCAGAGCTGGAATTAATATTGCTAAATTTTAGGCGGACTATCCGGGCCTGATTGTGTGAGTTTTTCCAGAAACTTTTCCTGTGCTTCTGCTCTTATTGAGTCCGTCATGAACTTTTTCAGAAATCCAGGGCTGAAAATTTTTAACGACATTGAAATTGATATTGACAAGGCCAGATAAAGAAACAGGCAGGGCGTATTCATCATTGTGAAATTTATCAACCATTCGGAAGTAAATAGGATGACTCAGCAAGATTTAAGAGAGCACCTGTTTTATTTAATCAATAAATATGTGCCGGAAAGCAATAGAAGTGATTTCTTCGAATGTATTCTAAGAGATGATGTTCCTGTAAAAGGGATTCTAGCAAACCTGAACATGGTAAAAGATATCACTCTGGATGAAAAAGATGGAGATTTACTAAGAGAGATTTATTTTAATTTTTGCTAAAAAACGCTAAAGATCAGGCGTTTCAGCGACCTTTGTTTCATAGACGTATTGGAGCGAAAAGCGGCTGCATGGTGATGGCCGGATTCCACACCAACACTTGCTCAGCGACGGGAAACCGCTCAACTCTGCTGCAATTAAAGTTAGTTCTATAAACGGAGAGTGATTTTATGATGGATCTCAGAGCTGGCGAAGACGAAATTTTTCATTATGCACAACGTTACGCCCATTTAATTCCACCCGTTTCGCGTCAGTTGATGAACAGGATGTCTTACAACCCTATACCGATGCCAGAAACGACAGAAGACAAACAAAAGCCCAAATGGATGTACTCACAGCCTCAAAAGATCACTGATGTGCAGGCCCTGGACAAAGCGCAGGGTGCTCTCATAGGACTGGCGGCAGGAGACGCGATTGGTACAACACTGGCGTTTGTTCCGCGCGATAAGGCCTATGTAGACGATATGGTTGGCATGGGACCTTTCAACCTGAAACCCGGGGAATGGACTGATGACACCTCAATGGCACTTTGTCTGGCTGAAACTTACATTGAGAGCCATAAGTGTGACACGACGCTGTTCCGTCAAAAGCTACTCAGCTGGTACAGAAACGGGACGAATAGCTCAAACGGTGTCTGCTTCAACATAGGTAACACAACCCGCGTTGCGCTTGAGCAATTTGAACAACACGGACCCACCTGGATGGGGAATACTTCACCTGATACCGCAGGGAATGCCGCTCTGGTCCGACTGGCACCCACCGCTATTTTCAGGAGAAAATCATTTGTTGACGCCTTGCGTGATGCAAAACAACAGAGTAACGCAACGCATCGCGCGGCTGAGTCTGTCAGCTGTTGCCGTTTTTTCATCTTAATACTTCATTACCTTTTAAATGGTTACAGTAAAAGTGAAAGCCTGGCGCCGCATCTTATGGGATCATCATTACGTGTTCTTCTGATCAACGCCGGTGAATATAAAGAAAAATACCGGGATCAAATACGATCTTCTGCCTATGTCATCGACACCCTGGAAGCAGCATTATGGGCCGTCTGGCATACAGATAATTTCAAAGAGGCTGTTTTGCTGGCGGCGAATCTGGGTAATGATGCAGATAGCATAGCGGCTGCCGCTGGTCAGCTCGCGGGTGCGTTATATGGTCTGTCAGGCATTCCTGAGGGATGGGTTGAGAAAATAGCGCATAAAGAGAGGATTCTTTCATTGGCGAAACAGCTTTATGAAATGGCACCCGACGAAAAAGATTGAAGTCATCGCGTAACACAACACGGTCGCCTGGGATGTGTCAGGTGAGTTCTGCCTTGCACAACGGCCTGACGTTATTGGCCATAGAGGATATTCAGTACATTAAGAGTTGATCACCCTCTGCCTGTCACACGACAGTTCTTGCAGAGCAGGTTAACTCTTTCAAAGGAAGTGCCTTCAGAATGCCCCCCAGTTCATATTTCTGGCCGGTGTGCTAACAAGTGGAGTCGTGACAGACCCGGGAGATGTAGCAATATGGATGATCTAAGCTATCTGCTATCTGCGATGCCAGCATCAAGAGATGTTTGGACTCAGTGTTTGAGTGAGATTTTCCTGTCTGATAGCCTCGAAATCGGTGTTTCTTATAATGAATCACTAAGTTTATTATTATCTAAATATCGAAGCAGAAAGCGGTCAACTGAGATTGATATCAGCGATCCCCTGGGTCTGGATGCACTGATTAAACGTTTAGCAGCCCTTAAAGATAATACCAAAATCATTGTCTTTCCGTTAAAAAATGGTGTGATGTCTGGCCATTGCTTTGTAATATATAATGAAATTATTGGTTGTGCTTTCATTAAACGTGGCCGTGCTTGTTCCCAGGAAGGGCTTTGGATAGAAGGGAAAAAGTTGTGTTGACAGGCGCTAAGAGAAAACCTCTGACAATCAAGGTTCTTTCTATGGGACCGCGGAAATTTTCATCTCACAATGAAAATGTTTGTGGCGTGAAAATGTAAATAACCTTTCCAGAGAGGCTAATGCAGGGTATGGGCGATGGAGTTGTGATTCACGTGAGGAAAGGAGACTATGCAATTCTCGAAACAAAAAAGGGTTATATAATCAGTGTTTTGTTTCCTAATGCCTACAGAAACTCTCACTTTGATGTGAGCAGGTATTTTAAACTGGATATATCAGGACTGATACAGTCAGGTGATTTTGAAGCACTTGATGAATTGTCTCAGGATATAAGAAGGGATTATGCCTCATTTCAACGATATGAAACTGAAAAGGTCAACGTTACAGGACGACGACTGATGAGTAAGTTGAAATTGGCCATGAAACCCTGGGATTTCACATTATATCGGTGTGGGAACGATACGCATGTACTCAAGGTTATTTTCAGTGAGGGAAATTACAAAGTCGACGTTGAAAGATTTTTCATTGTGACTGACTATCTACTGAACGCAGAAGATCTGTTTAGCACGTGCGAAAGGGTATCTGCAAATATCAGGATGTCTTGCGAAGATTTTGCTAACAGCGAAATAAGTAAGCGTGATTTTGATTTGCTTTAAAATGTTATTTTCAGGGCGGACACCGGTTTTAATGCCACTGTTTTGCTACAGCCAGACCAGTAACGCCCGAGGACTCCCGATTGAAGGAGTTAAAATAAGAGCAGCCTCTCAGAGTCAGTTCAGATGCGATGAAACTGATTTTCATTTAATTCCTTTAAAAGGAATTGATGTACAGACAATTCTGGCTATTAAATTTATTCAGGCAGGTAATGATGAGATTATTTAGAAGAGTGATTTTTTTGTTTATCGTCTCTGGTACCATAATAGGTGCCGCTATGGCTTCTGAAAATTCACAACCGTTGTCTCAGTATGATAGCTTAGCCAAAATTTCAGCTATCTTTAATAACCAGGCAGTTGTTTCCAGTTTAAAATCTGTGCTGGGCAAAGACTACAACGAATTTAGTCAGAACTTTGATGTGTTTGGTGAACCTCATAAAACTAAAGAGGGAGGATTATTCGCTGAGGGCTGGCTAAAAGATCTTTATCTTGAACAGGCTTCAGCGTTTGTCATACAGCCTGATGGTAAAATTTATGCTGCGTGGTTCTCTCCGGAAAGCAATGAAGTGCATTATGTCTCTAATGCACCGGGAAGGGACACAATACAGGAAGATATTGCTGACTGGGTGCAGCGTTTTGACAAGGTGCCGTCACCTGGCGTGAATGCTAAACAAAAAAAGAGCAGTAAAAAGGAACGCTTTTTCGAGACAAGCCAATTCAGGATTAAAATAACCTCGCTTTGTGCGACTGATTCAGACTGCAATGATGTTAGCTACGAAGGGGTTCGAAAGTCAGATGGCGCGGTTGCCAGGCTTAAAGGTAAAGCTATGAAAAGCGACTGCGGTAAAACCTCTTGTCCGATCCTCACTTATACATTTCGAAATCATGATGCAAGTTATATTATCAATAACGTGATCAATAATCTTTCCGTTATTGTTAATGGTAAGGTTGTGCTTTCCGAAACAGGGAAGTGGAGTGACGTTCCCAGATACATAAACAGACTCGAGTTTTAATGACGCACTACGGTGATAATGATCATGATGCAACCGTATGCTGTGCATGATAAATTTAATGTCCTGTCGTTGAAGAGATAAGTGCAGAGTTATAATCGTATCTCAATCTGTAATAACAAAGACGAGTTTTTAAATATGAGCTTAAAATACGCAATGGGAGAGCTGGTTTTTAATGATTCGTTGATTTTAACCCCAAAAACAACTAAACATGAGTTGATGTCAATTCCTGGGTTTGTCTGGGAGTCATGGCCAGATAATATTGAGGATACAGTTTCATACAGAAGTGTTTTTTCGTTTAAAAACAATAATAGTGGCGATATTTATTTGGTTGTCAGTTTTTTTGAGTCCGGGAACTCAGATGCTGTAATATCGCGCTGGAGTTTTGCACCAGAAAAATTGTTGATGGGTGAGCAGAAAAGCCTTACAGGAGGCATAACTAAAATATTAAAACGTTGGTTTAAGGAACAAACGAGAACTTCATTACCTTTAAACGGGGTTTGGGGCAGCATCGATGTAGTTTATGACGTTTATAACAGAACGGCGACAATAAATTGTCACTATCGTTCAGGTTCCGAAAAGTAAATTTAATAAAAATGGTTTTTATCAATAGCGATGCAGGATATAATATGCGATTGTGAGCACTGTTAAGTTCAGGGTGAAGTTAATATGAAGGCTGATATGTTTTTTAAAGCCAGAAGTTTAGTCTGCCTGATCATTCAGGATGTAAACCTATCTTCTGGGTTAGCTAAGAATATCTCTTATGCTCTTGACTATAGTATAAGCTCAGGTGAGATGCTCATCAGGCTGAATTTTTATCTTGATCAAATATTGAGTGAGCCGGATATATATAGCATTGAGGTTATTAAATTAGCCTCTGGCTTACAATTCGATATTAAAAAGATTCTTAGCTGATCATCATTCTAAGGAATTCAGCTAATTAACATGATGATTGTGCTCATTTTTTGCTGGGCTAGTTGTACCTGATATTTAACGCTCAAAGCTTTTAAACGGAATAAAGAGTGAGTTGCTATGACTGGAAATAGTCCAGACGAAATGCTTTTGGATGCTCTGGCGCCAGATTTGTTACGTCAGTATATAGATTTTCAAAGTATAAATCTTTTGTTTTCAAGAAGCAATGTGACGGGCAGAGCAAAGGAGGAAATTGATATCCATCTCAGTTGCGTAAAAAATATGGGTGGCGAGGTTATAGAGAGTGTCTCGCTAAAAGAAAATCTTAGTCTCTATCAGGGAAGCTATGTGTATATTTTAGCTGGTTATGACAGGAACTATGGTTTTGAACTCTATCTAAATGATAAGCAGACTGAGGTTCTGGGCGTTATGATCGTCAGGCTACGAAAAAAAAGTGAAAATGAAATTCAATGGGAAAAGGAGAGATTAGGCATTAAGTATCCTTGAGTTTTCTTAAATAATCAGGTTTTTTTGGCACACCAACCAGGACTCTGATTGGATCATAAACTCGTAAGGGCTGAAGCAAAGTCTGGACGCCTCACAGGATGCGGCTGATATCGGCACAGTGAAGTGGCCCTGGAGTAAAAGCAAACAATCTCCTGCTTTAACAGGTTAAGAAAACTTAGATTTACACGTACATCAGCATGGAAAGGTTTAACCGTTACATAATGATAATCTGTTGGAGGAATTAAAAATGTGTGTTCCAGAGAGAAAAGAAGCTGAAATGATGTTGCTGAATCTTTTAAACAGAACCTTAAAAAATCAGTCTGATATAGACCTGTTAATGGATTTAGCAACAAAAAATGAGTACGCAATTCCAATGAAGGGCATCAGGCACAAATTTGACAGCATGGAGAAACAGCCACTTACACAAGATGACTGGAATGATATGGATACGCTAATGCACTATTTTGGTCCTTAGCGTTTGCTAAGCAAGAGAGAGAAAAGACTAAGAAATGTTGTAGCGCTTTGCCTCCCACGTAATTGAAAAGGAATTTGTATGATAGACCTAAGATTGTCAGAATCTGAACTTAAAACATATGCAAGGAAGTATGCACATTTGTTGCCTGAGCTATCGCCTCAACTCATCAACCGGATGGCTTACGAACATCGGCCAATGCCTGATGAAAAGCCAGTGAAACCTGAGTGGATGTATACGCTGAAACAACGTATTTCTGACGTTGAGGCCTTAGATAAAGCCAAAGGTTTACTCATGGGACTTGCCGTTGGTGATGCAGTGGGGACTACTCTGGAATTCCAGGCTCGTGACAGTTCTCACATTTACGATATGGTTGGCGGTGGTCCTTTCAATCTTAAGGCCGGAGAGTGGACCGATGACACCTCAATGGCACTGTGTCTGGTAGAAACGTACATTGAAAAGAATTGTTGTGATATGGATTTTTTCAGGGAAAAATTAATCAGTTGGTATAAAACGGGTCATAATAGTTCCAATGGAGTTTGCTTTGATATTGGTAATACTACCCGCTATGCTCTTGAGCAAGTCATCAAGCATGGGCCTGATTGGTTGGGCAACAACTCTCCTGAAACGGCAGGCAATGCTGCATTAATTCGGCATGCGCCCGTTGCTATTTTTAGAAGGAAATCTTTTATTGATGGCTGGCGTGATGCCAGTATTCAAAGTATGTCAACGCATTGTGCACCAGAGTCAATCGACTGCTGCCAATATATAAATGTTATTTTACATTATCTTTTGAATGGCTTTGGAAAAAATGAAGCTTTTTCTCCGCACAAAATTCCCTTCCTGGTAAGAGTTCTGATTATCAATGCCGGAGAATATAAAGAAAAGCATCGTGATCAAATCCGCTCCTCAGGCTATGTCATCGACACCCTTGAGGCCGCATTATGGGCCGTCTGGCATACAGACAATTTCAAAGATGCCATTTTGCTGGCGGCAAATCTTGCTGATGATGCTGATAGCGTGGCAGCCACCGCAGGCCAGTTAGCAGGCGCATTGTATGGACTGTCAGGCATTCCTGCAGAGTGGGTTGATAAAATAGTCGATAAAGACAGAATCCTTTCGATGGCAGAAGAGCTGTTTCACCTCGCACCGGAAGAAACGGATTAATTTCGACATCCTGTATTTCAGGTAGCGGATTTTTTGTTGCCCTGATATAAGCCGGCAGGGTCGCTGGCATTCGTCATAAATGTTCTCATCAGCGGCCCGGCGTTAGTTACTCCGTAAGCCTTTTTCTCCCCTTGCCCATATCCCTCCTTCCAGCCCGAACACGATCTTTTTCCTATGACCCACCCCTTCTTTTTAATCTATTCCCTATCCAATCCTCCTGAAAAACCCACCCATCATTACTATTACCTCTGGCTATAACCTGCCGTTATACCCTCCTGCTAAACAAGCATTCGTCACCTTTCAGAACGCATGAAATAGTGGTTTCAGAACCTGATCTTTTGGCTGAAACGAGAGACAACATGCTAATCCCACAACCCTATTTACTCTTTCTTGGTGATGTCACCGATCCCCTTGCGGCAAAAACGGCGCGCGGTATTCATATCTGGCGGCCGGAGCAGTGCGTTGGTGAAATTAAACTGCCGGGCTGCACGGTCAGTCTGGGTCTGGATGAACTGGATATTCCCGGCGCCAAAGCGCGCGGCGCAAAAACGCTGGTGCTTGGCACTGCCAATGCCGGGGGTTATCTGCCAGCGCACTGGCTGGAAACGATCAAAAGTGCCATCAAAGCAGGCATGAATGTGGCCAGTGGTCTGCACCACCGACTGGTGGATGAACCGGAACTGGTGACGCTTGCACAGGCTTCTGGCGTTGAGCTTTTTGACCTGCGTCATATGCGTCCAGCGCTCAGTGTGGGCAGCGGTAAGAAGCGTTCAGGTAAGCGGATACTGACCGTGGGTACAGACTGCTCAGTGGGCAAGATGTACACCTCACTGGCGCTGGAAGCGGCGATGCGTGCGCGCGGCCTGAAAGCTGATTTTCGTGCCACGGGGCAGACCGGCATTCTGGTCGCAGGGGAGGGCATCGCTGTCGATGCGGTCATCGCTGATTTTATTGCCGGTGCAGCAGAAGCGCTTTCACCGGCGAATGACGAGGACCACTGGGACATCGTTGAAGGTCAGGGCTCGCTGTACCACCCCTCCTATGCGGGCGTGAGTATGGGGCTGATGCACGGTGCGCAACCACACTGGCTGGTTATGTGCCATGAAATGGGACGACCTCATATGCGTCATTTGCCACACCAGCCCATGGTCAGCCTGCAGGCGTGCGTTGAAGCCAATCTGCGTGCCGCGCAGGTGACCAGTGAGTCGGTTCAGCTGGCTGGCTTTGCTATCAACACCTCCAATTACAGTGAAGAAGAGGCGCTCGCTTATTGCGCCGAAATCAGCGCTGAGTTTGGCTTACCGGCCACAGATCCGGTGCGTTTTGGTATTGATGAGATCGCCGCACTGCTTCAGGAGCGTGGCTGAAATGAGAAAGTTGCAGATTGATGTGGTGGAGTTGCCGCTGGCGCGACCCTTTGCTATCGCACGCGGTACCCGTACCGCCGTGACGGTCATCCGTGTCACGCTGGAGCAGGAGGGATTCATCGGGCAGGGCGAATGTACACCAACGGCTCGCTACGATGAGACGCCGGATAGCGTTAAGGCCATGCTCGAAGCGGTACGCACTGACATTGAGTCGGGCCTCAGCCGTCATGATCTGCAACACCGCTTACCCGCCGCTTCAGCGCGCAACGTGCTGGACTGTGCGCTGTGGCGACTGGATGCCGCCCGGGCTAATCAGACGCTGTGGCAAATGAGTTCGTGCTCTCAGCCTGAGTCAGTCATTACGGCAGAAACCCTTAGCCTGGATACGCAGGAAAATATGGCTCTCGCAGCGGCGGATGCCGTGTCACGAGGCGCCCTCTTGCTCAAAATTAAGCTCGACCGTAATGCGATTCTGGAAAAAGTGGCGGCGATTCGCGCGGCGGCACCGCATGCCACGCTCATTATCGATGCCAATGAAGCCTGGTCGGGTCTGGAACTGGAAAGCCTGCTGGTGGCACTGAAGGCATTCAACATCGCGATGGTGGAGCAACCCCTTCCCGCCGGACAGGACCATGACCTGAAACGTTTCAAACATCCCATACCGGTCTGTGCCGATGAGAGTTGCCATACGCGGGCGGATATTGCCGGACTACGCGATCGCTACGAGATGATCAATATCAAGCTGGATAAGTGCGGTGGCCTGACTGAAGCGCTGGCGATGGTGGATGAAGCGCGGACGCTCAATATGCGCATTATGGTCGGTTGCATGCTGGGCTCGTCACTGGCCATGGAGGCCGCATTGCCCGTCGCGGTTAACGCTGAGTTCGTCGATCTGGATGGCCCCATCTGGCTAGCCGCCGACAGTTCTCCTTTCCTGAGCTACTCCCAAGGCCGTATCTGGCTATAACTCTGTGAGGCGACGATGACGGACACACAACGTACTTCCCCTGCAACCCGCGCTGCCACTGCCTCTCCCGTGCTGGCGATTCAGGATCTCAGCGTCTCGTTTCATGGACGCAGCGGTGAGAATCAGGCACTCAAAGGCATCAGTTTTGCCATTCATCCAGGTGAAATCGTCGCCGTAGTGGGTGAAAGCGGCTCAGGTAAATCTGTCACGTCGCTGGCTGTGATGGGCTTGCTGGCAAACAACGGCCGTGTCGATGGCGGCAGCATGCAGTTCCGCGAACGCAGCGGAAAAATGCATGCGTTAGAAACGCTGGATGATGCTCAGCGCCGCACGTTGCGTGGCCGTGAAATGGCGATGATCTTTCAGGAGCCCATGACCTCGCTGAATCCGGTGCTGCGCATTGATGATCAACTTACCGAGGCATTACGCGATCATCAACAGTGCGACAGAAAGCAGGCCCATGCGCGGGTGCGTGAATTGCTGCGACAGGTGCGTATCGCCGATGTGGATCGCGTCATGAAAAGCTATCCTCACTCGCTGTCAGGCGGCATGCGGCAGCGTGTGATGATTGCGCAGGCCCTTGCCTGTGACCCACAACTCCTGATTGCCGACGAGCCTACCACAGCGCTGGATGTCACCGTACAGGCGCGCATTCTCCATATTCTGCGTGAGCTGCAACGCGAGAAACAAATGGCGGTGCTGTTTATCACTCATGATATGGGTGTGGTAGCGGAAATCGCCGATCGCGTGGTGGTCATGCTGCGTGGCGAAGTGGTAGAGCAGGGAACCGTGTCTGAGATTTTTGCCGCCCCGCAGCATGCGTATACCAAAGCGTTACTGGCGGCAGTACCAAAACTCGGTGATATGCGGGAACACACATGGCCGCAACGCTTTCCTCTGCCCGGTGCCCGCGAGACTGTGCAAGGCGAACAGCATACCGCTCGCTATGACGTTGCGCCGCTGCTGGATGTGCGCGGATTAAAAGTCTATTACCCGATTTGCAGCGGCATCTTATCGAGCCTTACGCATCACGTGCATGCGCTTGAGCAGATTGATTTCAGTCTGTGGCCAGGTGAAACCCTGGCCATCGTGGGTGAAAGCGGCTGCGGCAAATCGACAACCGGACGGGCGCTGATGCGCCTCATCAACAGTGAAGCTGAAAGTATTCACTTTGAAGGAAAGGAAATCTCTGACCTGAAAGAGGCAGAATTCCAGCCGCTCCGCCGTGAAATTCAGATGGTGTTTCAGGATCCCTATGCGTCACTGAATCCCCGCCTGACAGTGGGTTTCACCATTGCCGAGCCGTTGCTGTTACATGGCATGGTCTCTTCGCTTGAACAGGCTTCCCCACAGATAGATGCGCTGCTCAAGAGCGTCGGTCTCCTGCCAGAACACGCGCGTCGTTATCCGCACGAATTTTCTGGCGGTCAGCGTCAGCGTATTGCTATTGCCCGCGCCATGGCGCTGAAACCGAAAGTGATTATTGCTGATGAAGCGGTATCGGCCCTTGATGTCTCGATTCAGGCGCAGGTGGTCAATCTGATGATGGACCTGCAGCAGCAAACGGGCGTGGCATGGATTTTCATCTCTCACGATATGGCGGTCGTCGAGCGTATTGCTAATCGCGTCGCGGTGATGTACCTCGGCCAGATTGTGGAGCTTGGACCGCGCCAGTCGGTATTTAATCAGCCGCAACACCCCTATACCCAACGTCTGCTGGCCTCCGTGCCGGTAGCGGATCCTGAAAACCGTCAGCCCCGTATTTTCGATGACAGCGAAATCCCCTCGCCGTTGCGTAAGGTGGGTGAAACGGTCACTAAAACCCGATATCGGCAGGTTGCCCCCCAGCACTGGGTAGCTGACGGCATTGCATTGCAATAATCCTTAACGACCAGGAGAATTTATGAAAACGCTGTTTCGCCGTACTTCGCTCGCCCTCGCATTGACGACGACGCTGGTCATGACTGCGCAGGCACAGGATCTGCGCATTTCAATGTATGCCGATATCACGGGGCTGGATCCGCACGACACCTCGGATAATGTCAGCTACTCGGTTCAGAGCGGCATCTTTGAGCGCCTTTTCCAGTTTGATTCCCGGATGAAGCTGCAACCCTGGCTGGCGACCGGTTATACCTCTAATGACAGTGCCACCGAATTTACGCTGACGCTGCGCAAAGGCGTTACCTTCCAGGACGGTACCCCTTTTGATGCAGACGCCGTCAAAGCGAACCTTGATCGTCTGGCAGATCAGAAAAAAGGGCTGAAGCGTAACAGCCTCTACAAAATGATTGATAAGGTCACGGTGCTGGCACCCGACCAGGTAAAAATCGATCTGAATCAGTCGTTCGGTGCCTTTATCAACACCCTGGCGCATCCTTCCGCAGTGATGTGGAGCCCGTCAATTCTTAAGCAATATCCGGACGAAGCGCAGTTGCGACTGCATCCGGTGGGAACCGGTCCGTTTACCTTTGTTGACTGGAAACCGGGTAAAGCCGTTACGCTGGCCAGATATGCAGGTTACTGGCAGCAGGGATGGCCTAAAGTCGACCATGTCATCTTCTCTCCAAGTCCCGAAGATGCGACACGGGTGGCAGCGTTGAAATCGGGCCAGGTAGATACCATCTGGCCATTGCCTTCAGACCTCATCGCAGCCGTTCAGCAGGACAGCCACCTCTCCATTCAGCGCGATCCGAGCATTTATCTTTATTACATGGCGATCAACACGCAGCACAAGCCGCTGGCCGATGTTCGGGTGCGTCAGGCAATCAACTATGCGATTGACCGTAATCTGTGGCTGAAAGTGGCCTTCGCCGGTCTGGGCAAACCTGCCACATCCGCGATCCCGGAGGGCGTACAGTTTTATCAGAAACAGGACGATCCTGATTACGGCTATGCGCCGGATAAGGCCAAAGCCTTGCTGAAAGCGGCGGGTTATCCGGAGGGACTGGATCTTAAGCTCTGGGTGACCAACGCCACGGCCAGCGTCCGTGCCGCTCAGGTGCTGAAAGCGCAACTGGCCACGGCAGGCATTCGTGTCACGGTAACACCGATGGATTCTGGCACGCGCAACGCTAAGTTGTGGGGCGTTCAGGACCCGAAAAAGGCGGAGTTTGACCTCTATTATGGCGGCTGGTCGACCTCTACAGGGGATGCCGACTGGGCGCTGCGTCCGCTGTTTGCCACCGAGTCCTGGGTTCCGACCTCGTATAACGTCTCCTACTTCAGTAACGCTGATGCAGACAAAGCGATTGCTGCCGGGCTGGCGACGGCCGATCCGGCAAAGCGTGGCATCGCCTATGCACAAGCGCAAAAGGTGTTGTGGAAAGAAGCACCAGTGGCGTTCCTTGGCACGCCAGACAATCTGGTCGGCAAACGCAACACGCTGAGCGGCGTTTCGATGCTGCCTGATGGCAATTTACTGTTCACTCAGGCGTCCTTTAAATAAGACGGTCTCTTCTTCCTCGTCCCCTGTCCGGAACGGATGAGGGACGTGAGGAGGCCAGTCGCACCTCATTTCAGGGAATGGCATGTTTGCATACATCATTCGCCGATTGCTGGAGATGATCCCGGTTTTGCTGGTGGTCTCGTTGCTGGTTTTCGGTTTTATCAAGCTCATGCCGGGCGACCCGGCGCGTATTTATGCCGGACCGGATGCGCCAGTTGAGGCGATCGAAGCGGCGCGTCAGCATCTCGGGCTTAACGATCCGCTGCTGCAGCAGTATTTTCACTGGATCGGCAACCTGTTGCAGGGCGACCTGGGCACCACGTATCGCACCCAGCAACCGGTGCTGGAGGTGATCAAAGAGGGCTTTATGCCGACGCTGTGGCTCGCCTTAGCGGGTTTTACCTGGTCCGTCATTCTCGGTTTGTTATTCGGCGTTATGGCTGCACTGAAACGTGGAAGATGGCAGGACTGGACGCTGATGAGCGTGGCGGTCGGCGGCATTTCGATGCCAGCCTTCTGGCTGGGGCTGTTGCTCATCCAGTTCGTCGCGATGCCTTTTGGGCTGTTCTCGGTTAGCGGCTTTAACAGAGCCAGCGATATAGTCCTGCCCGCCATCACGCTGGGTTCGTCGGTTGCGGCGGTAATGGCGCGTTTTACCCGCTCGGCCTTTCTTGAGGTGGCGCAGGAAGATTACGTGCGTACCGCCAAAGCCAAAGGGCTGCGTAACCGCCTGGTGACGTGGAAACATGTGATGCGTAATGCGCTCATCCCGGTGATTACCATGCTGGGCTTGCAGTTCGGTTTTCTGCTGGGCGGATCCATCGTGGTGGAGAGTGTTTTCAACTGGCCAGGGTTAGGCTGGTTATTGATTGAGTCGATCAAAGCGCAGGATCAGCCGGTGATTCAGGCGCTGGTGATGCTGTTCGTGTTTGAATTTATTGTGATTAATCTGCTGGTCGATCTGCTTTACGCGGTGGTCAATCCGGCCATTCGTCTGCGACAGGAGCCAAAATGATTATTCAATCGCTGACTGAAAATCCGCCTCAGATTATTCGTTCGCCGTGGCGCGATTTCCTGCATGCCCTTGTGCGGAACCCTCTGGCGCTGGTCTCAGGCGGGTTTGTGCTGCTGTTGATTGTGGTGGCGATTTTTGCGCCCTGGCTGGCGCCCTGGGATCCCATGGCTCCGGACTGGATGGCATTATCGTCGCCGCCAACGGCGGCACACTGGATGGGGACCGACGAACTGGGGCGCGACCTGCTCAGCCGCATTATCTATGGCGCGCGGATCTCGCTCTATATCGGCGTGCTGTCGGTGACGATCGGCATGCTGGTCGGGGTCATGCTGGGCTTACTGGCGGGCTATTACGGCGGTTGGGTTGATATGCTGATCATGCGGGGTGCCGACGTATTATTCGCGTTCCCGGGTATGTTGCTGGCCATTGCGGTGGTGGCGCTGCTGGGGACGGGTCTGAACAATGTCATTATCGCAGTCGCGGTATTCAGCGTGCCGGTATTTGCCCGCATCGTGCGGGCTTCGACGCTCTCTCTGAAACAGGCTGCCTATGTTGAAGCCGTGCGCTGTGCCGGTGCACCAGACAGCGTCATTATCCTGCGGCATATTCTGCCCGGCACGCTTTCCAGCGTGATTGTCTATTTCACTATGCGCATTGGCACCAGTATTCTGACAGCCGCGGGCCTGAGTTTTATTGGACTGGGTCCGGAGCCTGACGTGCCTGAATGGGGCAATATTCTGGCGATGAGCCGAAGCATGATGATGGCCGGATCGTGGCACATGAGCGTATTTCCGGGGCTGGCGATCTTTATTACCGTGCTGGCTTTCAATCTGCTTGGGGATGCGCTGCGCGACACGCTCGATCCAAAACTCAAGGGCTGACTATGGATTTCCAACAATTGCAGTGTGAACTGCTGCTGAAACGCTGGCGTGACAGACGTGAGCTTGGGCAGCCGCGAAGCGCCTGCGGACCCACCAATCGAATCAGCGATGTGGCGGGCGTGCGTGTCGGACATTGCACGCTGAATGAAGGCGAAAAGCAGACTGGCGTAACCGCTATCGTACCGCCGGGCGACAATCTGTTTCTCACGCCGCTGCCGTGTGGCGTGGAGGTCCTGAACGGCTTTGCGAAACCCGTCGGACTGGTTCAGATAGAGGAGCTTGGCGTGCTTCAGACGCCGATTCTGCTCGGTAACACGCTGGCGGTCGGCACGCTGTTTACCACGCTGGTGCGGGATGCCATCAGTCGTAACCCGGAACTGGGACGAACACTGCCCACGGTCAATCCGCTGGTGCTGGAGTGCAACGATGGCTGGCTGAATGATATCCAGGCGCTGGCCATCACTGAAGCGATGGCGCAGGAGGCATTGCAGACGGCCTCAGCGGACTTCGTGCGCGGCAGCGTCGGCGCGGGGCGCGGGATGAGCTGTTTCAGCCTGAAAGGGGGCATCGGAACCGCCTCGCGGGTTATTCCCTCGCTCAACGCCACGCTTGGCGTGCTGGTGCTGGCCAATTTCGGCGCACTGGAGGCATTAACGCTTGATGGCGTTCGGGCTGGCGAGGTGATTGCGCCGCTGCTGGCCGGGGAGACGCCGCAGCTGGATGCCGGTTCTGTCATCATCATCATGGCGACGGATGCACCGCTGGACGCACGTCAGTTAAAGCGCATCGCTAAGCGAGCCGGTGCCGGCCTGGGACGGCTGGGCAGTTACTGGGGTCACGGATCGGGCGATATTGCGGTGGCGTTTTCAACACAACCTCTGCCGCAACCGCCACAGGACGACACGCTGGAGCCGCTGCTTGCTGCAGCGGCAGATGCAACTGAACAGGCTGTACTGGATGCTTTGCTGAGCGCTGAGGCTGTTACCGGCTTTCGCGGTCATCATCGCCCCTCACTGACGCAGATTCTGGATAGATTAACGACATGAAAATTTTTATCTCGGCCGACATTGAAGGCATCGCGGGGGTCATGCGCCCGGAGCAATGTACACCCGGTCACCCGGAGCATCAGCTGGCCCGTGGTCTGATGGAGCAGGAAGTGAATGCTGCGATTGAGGGGGCTTTTGCAGGCGGGGCAACGGAAGTGGTGGTGGCAGACAGCCATGCGCAGATGACCAATTTGCGTGCGGAAAATATTGATCCCCGCGCCCGGCTGGTGCAGGGGAAACCCCGTGTCCTGTCGATGGTGGAAGGGATAGAGCAGCAGACGTTCGACGGGCTGTTTCTGGTGGGATTTCACAGCGCAGCAGGTGAACCCGGCGTACTGGCGCATACCATCAACGGCCGGGCATTCTGGCGTATCCATATCAATGGTCTGGTGATGGGCGAAACCGATATTTATGCGGCCGCCGCTGCTGAGCACGGCACGCCATTGCTGCTGGTCACCGGCGACGATCAGTTACAGAGCTGGATTGCGGAACACTACTCAGCAGTCAATTACGTCTGTGTAAAACGCGCCATTTCGCATACCTGCGCGGAATCAATCAGCCCACAAGCGGCACAGCGTGCGATCGCTGCCGCAGCAAGCGCCGCACTGCAACATCCCCCTCAGGTGAGCACGAGCCGCCTGACGGCACCTTACGCTATGCGCCTTAAGGCCACTAAACCGGTGCTGGCCGATCTGTTCAGCCTGATCCCCGGCGTCACGCGCCTGGATGCCGTTACCGTGGCGTATCAGGCGGAGAATATGGAGACGTTAATCAGCTTACTCAGTGCATTCTCTTATCTGGCGAGCACACAGTCATAGCGAAATTACCCCGGGCTGCATGCAACGTCAGCCCGTTAAGCCCGCCGTTCCGGTTCTCCTGAAACCGCGCGGCCAGGTACACGCCTGTAGTGCGGGCTGTGCATGCGCATCTTCCCTCTGACGAGTCAGAATCGTTGCTGGCTTAAATCCGCGCAACCCGCGCTGCTGACCAACGCTCCTTTAACTGCACCACGGCAGCGCGAGACCCGCTCCCTGCATAGGCTTCAGTCGGGACTGCCGGGTGCGGATAGGAGCGAGACAGGCAACTGAGCCTGCACCGGTTTTGCGGTACAGTTTTTGCAACAGAATAATGATTGCTCTCTCACCCTCCGCCCGGACCTGATCGTGCAGCCTGTCGGAGAGGCCTTCGTTTTCGGTATTCATCCAGGGTAAATAGTCATGCGGCTCCGCCATATAGAGGTCTTTCAGGCCATCGTACAGACCGGCAGCATCAGCGCTGCGGCGCGCTTACTCAATGTTTCACAGCCGAATATCAGCCGTGTTCTGAATCATGCTGAACAGCAATTGGGATTTGCGCTGTTTGAGCGACGTATACAGGGAATGAGTGTGACGGCAGAAGGACGACGTCTGCTGCCTGAAATAGACGATCTCTGCCAGCGCCTGCAATCTATCACCCAGCTTACCGAACAGCTGCGGCGGGGCGAAGGGCAATTAGTTCGCGTCGGCGCGGCTCACGCTTTTGGTCAGATGGTACTGGCGCCCGCATTGGTCACCTGGCGGCAACAGATGGCCTCGGTCAGTGTCGAACTGGTCACCGAGCACTTTAGTACCTTATGCCAGATGATTCTGGATAATCAGCTCGATTTCGCGCTGGTTTTTGGTCAGCAGGTCGATGCGGATCTTCTGGCTGAACCTCTGTTTCAGTCTTCGATGGTCGCGCTGTTACCGCTCAATCACCCCCGTAATGAACCCGTTACGCTTGCGTGGTTATGCAACAATAATCTACTGATGATGCAGGCTCAGGATCCGCTTGGACGCGTACTTCACCGAGCGCTGCGCGATAAAAAACTGAATCCCGCCGTGTCGTTGTCGATTAAAACCTATTCGGTCATTGCGGATATGGTGCTGGCAGGCGGCGGCACGGGCGTCGTGGATCTCTTCACCGCCTGTCGCTATGCCGAACAGCTAAAGCTGCTACCCATAGCGCAACCCCTGCCGTTTGAAGTGATGCTGATCAGCCGCCGTGACCAGCCACAGTCGCAGTCCACTCTGCAGCTTAAGCAGGTCATCCGTAACAGACTGTGGGAGATCGCCCGGCAGTGCGAAGCGCAGTTTATTCGGGTCTGAAGTAAGTGCCGTGCTTCACCGCTACCCATCCGGCTATTTTGTGAGATGCATCACAAAATTTTTAGAATTTCTTCCTGATTTGAAACCAGGCTCGCTCGCGCATCACTCAACCCTGACGCTGCGGGGTGAGTTGCTCATTTCGCAAGTTATCAACTGACCGGTTAGTGATAACCGGCACAACCTGGCGGAGTGAGAATTATGGATGGAATTAGACGCACACCTTCCCCTGTACATCACGAAACGATTGAAATGCCCACGCGCGGTGGGCCATCAACAACTGAAGTCACTGCTACAACCCCTGCTGCGAGGGCTCGTTCTGCGGAGATTAGCCGTATTACAGCTACTCTGCATAACGCGTGTAAAGGCGGAGAAAACGTGCGTGATTACCTGGCAGGAATCGCTGTCACCCTGCACGATGAATTGCACCAGACGGACGATCAGGTAAAAGATGTCATCAAACTGGCTCACAGCTGCGACACGATGATTATGGCCAAGGCAAAGGGGGCGATTGGAATGACCTATGCCCTTTCCGGTGTACCTGGCGATCTGGTCGGCAAGGGGATAGCTAGCGCAATGAAGCTGGAGCCGGGCACGCCCATGCACAACTTTGTCGCTGGCGTAGCGGGGGGGATGACTGCAGTGGCTTTTAAAGCGGTGCTCACTCGGGTTATCGGTAGCAGCATCCAGGATTCGAGATGGATGCAGGCAGATATGGATGCACTGGAGCCTCTTATGAAAGATGAGGCAGAAAAACGCGAGACATTTGGGCATAAATTAAAAATGACGGCGCTGGGCGGGACGGGCTTTAACGTCCGCAACCCGGTGACGGGTGGAATTTCCAGTGCAACCCAGCTATTACCCGAAAATAAGCCGCGGCCAGAGCCATTGGGGATTATACAGGGTGCGCTCAAGCCGGGTTATGCCATCAACCAGATTGCAGGTTTTGGCCTGACTTCCGCTGCCGGTGCATTGAGTGGAGTTGTGGAAAACTACTACGACAACCTGCACGGCGCGGAGTTTTTATTTGGCCGTAACGACTGGAAGGATCGTTATATGTCGCTGTCCAGCGGGCACACGAATAGTGGCGAGGGGAGCCACTTCGATGCGGTGTGGGAACACGCCAAAGCACCAAAACGTTGGGTTGAAGGCGTTACAACGCTGAGTGCATTAAGTGCGGTAGCCTCTGAGACGATGGAAGCGCTCGGTTTGGGCATCGGAGCGGGGGCGGCACGTGTGACCAAAGGTGGTGCAGAGAAGCTTTTCACCTCCGGCAAGACAAGTGCGGCAGAGACCGCTTTGGATCTGGCGAACAAATCCGGCTTCCGCGTTTCCCGCGAAAGCATTGGCAATGCGGCGGCCCTGGTGCCAAACGCCTATTCTTACCTGCAACAGGGGGTGTTCGGTCTTCTTTATCAGGAGGCTGAGCGAGCAGTGGCAAACAAGCTGCACCCGAAGCCCGCCGACGCGACAGAAGAGGAAGCCCCGGTGAGTTCAGGGGCGAGAACACCTGAAGGCGCGCCAGCACCCAGCGTGGGTACCGAGGCGAGAACCCCGGCCGGCACGCCAGCACCGAGTGTAGGTACTGAGGCGAGAACCCCGGAAGGCACGCCAGCACCGAGTGTCGGTACCGAGGCGAGAACGCCTGCCGGTACGCCAGCACCCAGCACCGGTACCCGGGCGAAAGGGCCGTCAGAAGAAGGCGAATCGGACAGCGATAGCGTACATTCGCATAACTCCGGGCCATTACGTAATACCCCGCCTGAGCGTTCATCAGAAATGCGCGCTGCGGGTGATACCTCTGCATGGTGGCACTCGTTCCCGGACCTGGCGAATATCAAAAGCCCACAGCCTGAGAAGTTAACCCAGGCTGACTATGAGGCCATCATCGCCGTCCTTGAAGCTGAAGCAGAGAAGATGAGCGAGCGCATTGCCGAGATGATACCGCTGCCGGACTCCTTACCGACATCATCAGCATCATCAGTGACATCCGGGTCATCCGCGTCATCAGAAGCCGCAGGGCCTGCAGGATCTCCAGAACCTGAAGAAACGAAAAAAGCCTCCTGATACCACACCTTAAAAGCCGCAGCGATGCGGCTTTTTTTTACGCCGAATTTGCGCTGTCTCACGCGCCGCCCGGAACTCCCGCCTCGCGCTTTCCACTCAATCGTACCCCGGTCATAGCGGGAGAAAGGCGCCAGTCTGGCTGGCGCTAACGATGACGCTTTGTTGAGAGGAGAGAAGAATGAATATCTCGTCAGGTTCGGCTTTCGGGCCGATACAGCCGCAACTGCCTGATTTTAGCGCGCTCGATGAAAAAAATTTAGCCTCGTTTACTCCGCCAGATTCTGGCGCCAGTGGTCAGGCGATTAACTTTGGCAATGATGCCATGAGCGGCACGGATTTCAGTAGTCTCACCGCCACGCCCGACAGTGTGAGCAACCGGGATCCGATGCAGATGCAGGGGCTGATGCAGCAACTGGGGCCGCAAATAGAGGCATTGCTGCAACTGCTATTAATGCTGCAACAGCTCTTCGCTGGTCAGCAGCAAAATAACAGCGCAGGAGGCGGGCGTGGCGGCGGTACCGATATGCCGGGCACCTCAGCAGAAGAGGGGGCTTCGCTCACCGCACCGTTTAATGCCGCGATGCAGCAGACTGTTAACCCGACTGAATCCGCTTCTGCACAGCGACCGCTAACGGCCAGTACAATGCCACAGCCAGGTACGGCTTCTGATGCTGCACTAAATACGCCTGCCCGGCAGACGCCAGCATCCGGCGGCGTCCCGCTGATAAAAGGCGAGTCGGGGTTACATTTACCTGCCCCGTTACTGGATCATGAGCAGGCGATAATGCGTGCCGCCAAAGAGACTAGCCAGGCGCCTGAAGTGCTGGCAGCGCAAATCTGGCAGGAGTCGCGCGGAAAAACAGAGGCGACCACCGTGAACGGCGGTAATGGCCTTTCCGACAGCGGCCTGATGCAGGTTAATTCCAACACCTTCGCCGATCTGCAAAGCAGATACCCGCATCTGCTGGGGCCAGATGCCAGCCCGTCCAGCCCTGAAGACAGCATCATGGCTGGCGCGCTCTATCTGAAAGAGCAGCGGGAGGCTTTTGGGGGCGATCCCGGTGCCGGGTTGCGAGCTTATAACTCAGGCCCAGGGAATGTGAATGTCAACGATCTGACGGATATCTCGAAAACCGGAACCGGCGATCCGACCTATGTTGGAAAAGTGCTCAACTTTGCCGACATTATCTCCAGCGGCAAAGGCACGTTACCTGCATAACGCGCAAAAAAAGTCCCTGTACCGGGTACAGGGACAAACATGAGCAGCCTCAAAATCAGGCAAACGGCGGCGGTTCGTTCTTGCCTTTCCCCCCGCTATTTTCCACCGCAATCTGTACGGTATCGGTCGCTGCCGTGATGCCCCAGCCAATCGGCCCACGCGCCGCGCTCATTCCACCCTCGGCCAGTCCTTTCAGGCCACCGGTAAAGACTTCGCCCACATTGCGGGCTTCGCCAATATTGTTAAAGAAAGGCGCGGCAACAGATTTGAGAATCGGGATGTTCGACAATATTTTGCCGAACTCACCCATGCCCCACTGGAAGTTGTCTTTATTGGTACCATCCATACGAACGTGCGAATCATTCGTCTCCGGCAACTGTTTATTCTCCGGTAGCATCTTCAGACCCTGTTCGGCGATATCCTTCAGTACACCCGCCTCGGTACCGTGGCGCGCGTCACCATCTTTGGTGATGCCCTCTATTTTGTCGTTAGCTGAGATCTCCTTCCGCTCGCTGCCATCACGCGCATTCAGGCCTTTTATGCTGTTTAACACGCAGGCCATGTTATACGCCGCATCAGCACGACTCTTCGGATCTTTATTGGCATCCGTCCAGTCGCCGAAGCGCTCTTTTAGCTCTGCCTGCTTGATATCTTTCTGGTTGCCAAGGTTTTTCAGCACCGGGTTTTCATCAATGATCTGTTCGGCGCTGCGGTTATCACCCGGTGGACGACCCTTCAGATTCTCCTCCGTCGGCCTGACGCGGATGTCCTTCTCACTGGTTCGCATGCCATCGCCCGGTGCCTGTGGAATATCTTCACCGGATGTTTCGCTGGCAAATAACGCCGTGGGCACCGTCCCTTCTTCAGCGGCTGCCGGATCGACAAGCGCCCCCAATCCAGCCTGCGTTAAAAGCTGATCAAGCTCCCGGATCGGATCGGACAGGCCCGCCAGCGGCGTTCCGCTCCCACCGGAGTAGCTGATGGGGAGATCGCTGCCCGGGACCGGGACCGGGAACGCGGAGCCGGGCAGGGGAGTGGATAATGGCAGGTTACCCGGCAGTGGCCTGCCGGGTGAAAAAGCGGGGGTTATTCCCCCCCCGCCAGGTATTGGCATAACCATACAAGCCCCCTGAGTTAGCTTTGCGGATTTTTCTGGGAAGATTGCCCCTCACCGCCGCCCAAAAGCCCCTGCAACAATGAAGAAAGCCCTAACAGGGACAGCAGGTTTTGCATCATTCCGCCCTGTTGCCCCCCATTGTCAGTTGCTCCCTGAGCCGGTGCCTGTGGTGCATTACCGCCAGATTCTCCGCTGTCTGCCCCTTTACCTTTATCTATCCCCATCATCTGCTGGAGCAATTGCTGAAGCATCTGCATCAGCTGCTCAAGCGGATTGCCGCTGTGATTCGTGCCCTGTGAAGGTGCAGGCGTGCCCGGTTGCTCCGGCTGCTGCGCCTTATTACCGCCGCCCAACAGCTGTTGCAGGCCTGTCAGCATCATAATCTGCTGCAGTAAGCCGCCGCCCGACGGGGCGTCAGGCGAGTTTGCACCGTTTGCCTGGTCGTTTTTCTGACTTCCGCCTGAACCGGTCAGCGAAGCCAGTGTGCTCAGGCCGTCAAAGGCATTACTGGCAAAATTGAGCGGGCCTGTTTTCGCATTATTGAGAAAAGGTAACGACGATTTTCCGGGCTGATCAGGTAAGTCAGGTTTACCTGACGGACTCCCCCCCGTCTTGCCTGGCATATTTGCCGGAGGCATATCGATTTTGTTCGCGTTTGTAGCCCCACCACCAAATCCTGGAATCTTCATGAATTTATTCCTCAGAGTTAATAAGTCAGCGATTGATTGGGCAGCAACAGCGGTAACATTTTGCAATCCTGATTACTGCCGATTGCACAATTTTACCGTTCAGGCTGATGCTACCTCGCACTGTGAGTGGCGGTTGTCCCGGGATGGTTCCACTAAAAATGTTCCCTTTGTGATGCGGGTTCAGATTTATAAAAATCCAGCGGCACCGCCATTAAGAAATTATCATTCTGTTTTTGAAGGTTTTTCTGTGAGTCCTGTAGGGTAATCCTTACCGGGTGAGCGTCTATCCCTACAAGATAATAATCCTGGACTGATAGCGGGGATGACCTGATTGGGTGAGAGTGAGGCCGCGGTAAATTTGTAATTCTTTGCATCAGGCTCTGCTTCCAGAACATCCACAAGTGCTGAACGAGCAGCGCGCCTCATGTAAGGCGCGCTTATGCGAAGCTAATGGAGAATGTATGGTTCGTCTTTACAGGACACAGTCAGGCCACGGGACTGTCGATGAGGAGAGTGAGGATAACGTCTTACGCCAGGTTGATTCCCGCCCGGATGCGGCGGCGGGTTACCCGGAGCCCGTAACCGATATCCATACTCATCTGTATAAGATTTTAAATACGATTGCACCGTTAAACATAGATGTCTTAATCGAGGGAGAAACGGGTACAGGGAAAGATGCACTGGCCCAGCGGCTGTATCAACTTTCCGGCTGTCGTGGCCCGATGGTGCCGGTCAACTGTGCGGCCATCCCGGAGACACTTGCCGAAAGCGAGCTGTTTGGGGTCATGGCCGGGGCGTTCACCGGCGCAAGCAGTTCCCGTGCCGGGTATATTGAGAGTGCTAATCACGGCGTGCTGTTTCTGGATGAAATAGACAGTATGCCGCTCACGATGCAGGCTAAGCTGCTGCGTGTACTGGAAAATCGCGCGGTAGAGCGACTGGGCAGCACCAAAAGTATCGGGCTGGATCTGCGGGTGGTCGTCGCCTCACAAATTCCACTGGCGCAGCTGGTGGCTCAGGGCCGTTTTCGTCGGGATCTCTTCTTTCGCCTCGACACAATTAAAATTGCCACGCCAACCGTGCGATCACGACCAGAACTGATTTTGCCCATGTTTCGCCAGTTTACGCAGGAGGCGGCGCTGCGTCTGAATCAGCCTCTGCCGGCAGGATCGCTCGCGCTTGATGAGACCCTGCTGCTGCATAGCTGGCCGGGAAATATCCGCGAGCTGAAAGCGGCGGCAGAACGCTTTGTGCTGGGCTTACCGCCGCTGTGCTGTGAGATAAAGCAGGAAGGGCGCGTGTTATTAAAAGACAGAATGCGGCGCATTGAGCGCAGCCTGATCCACGACTGCCTGAACCGGCACGACAATCGTATCGATGATGTCATTCTTGAGTTAGGAATTCCCAGGCGCACCCTTTATCACCGCCTGAAGTTGTTAAAACTTACCGCCTGACATATCGCCCACCTCTCTTGCCGTGGGCCAGCAGGCTTAATCTGCATAAATATTTTCTTTGCGATGGAACCGGATAGCTTCATTGATTACTTAATGAATGCAACACCCAACTACAACCTATCATCAACGCGAGGAATGACTATGTCAGGTGCTAGCTTACTTTCCAACGGGATCACCAACGCAGCTTCTGCTTACACTCAGGTTGCCGGTGCTTACAACGGTGCGAAATATATGGTCCGTTCGCAACAGGCGATGGACAAGATGCAGGAAAACCAGGCCGATAAAATGGATCGCGATGTAGAGTTCCAGCGCATTAACGGCATCGCCGAAAGTAATGCGCAGGCCGCGTCAGCCGCAGCCCAGGTCAAAATTCAGTACTAATCGACTCCGGCAGGGAGGTGTTTTTTTGTCTCCCTGCTCTCTAATGCCACAGGAGTTTTACTGATGAAAGTCTCTCAATCTTCCTTGCTCACTTCAGAACCGGTTCCGTCAGTCGAAATGTACCAGGAAGCACCGTCGGCGGAAGATATTCAATGGTTTAATGCAAAGCTTAATGGCCCTGCGCCTGACAGCAGCCAGATGAGCTCTTCAGAGCCTGGCGTGGTCGGCAATATTCTGCAATCGCTGAGCGGCAACCAGCGTGCGCAAAAAGAAGCCTTTAACGATCTCAGAGTCGCTTCGCGGTCATCCAGTGCGGAAGATTTCTCCCGCGCTAATGCGCAGCTCTCTGATTACTATATCGAGAGTCTGATGAACGCCAAAGTGATCGCCAAAACCGTTCAGTCAGTCGATAAACTCAGCAACCTGCAGTGAATCTTATGAATGGCGCTGTCATTAAATGCTTCTGTGCTCTGTGCCTGGCGCTGCTGCTTACCGGCTGCGGTGATCAGACTCAGTTGCACAGCGGACTGTCAGAAAACGATGCCAACGATGTGGTGGCAGAACTGAGCCGCTTTAAGATTGAGGCGGAAAAACAGGTTTCTAAAGAGGGGGTTAGCGTTAGCGTCGCGCGCAGTGACATTGAGCGGGCGGTGAATATCCTCAATGCCGCCGGACTACCTCATCAGGCGCGAACCAGCCTTGGCGCGGTTTTTCAGAAAAGTGGTGTTATCTCCAGTCCGCTGGAGGAGCGCGCCCGCTATATCTATGCGCTGTCACAGGAGGTAGAAGCGACACTGTCACAAATTGATGGCGTCGTGGTGGCGCGTGTGCATGTCGTATTGCCCGAGCGTATCGCCCCCGGCGAGCCGGTTCAGCCCGCTTCCGCCTCGGTATTTATCAAATATCATGAAAACCTCGATCCGGACAGTATCGAACCGCGCATTCGCCGGCTGGTGGCAACCAGCATTCCGGGGCTGGGCGGGCGCGATGACCGCGATCTGGCGATTGTCTTTGTCCCGGCGAAAGCCTGGCAGGATAAAATTGAAATGGTGCAGCTGGGGCCGTTTCAGCTTAGCCCGGAACGTTACGGGATGGTCAAGATAGTTACAACATGCTTGGGATTGCTGCTGCTGTTACTGGTGGCAAATGCATTCATCCGTCAGGCTCTGAGTCGTAAGCGCCTGGCTGCACAGGCGAAGTGATTGATTATGCTCAACACTGCGCCTGATGAGGAAATTACCCTGCGCTGGTTACGCTGGTGGCACGCTGACTTTTGGTTACAGGCTGATGAAAGCTGGTGCACCCAGCCACTGGCCCGTTTATCTGCGCCTTTGCAGAGGCACTATCTCCGCCAGCATGCCTCGTGCTGGCACCACACACTGGGTGTATCAGGCGAACTGGTCGCGCCGGAGCCGATGGTGCTGGCCATCAGCGACTTAAGCTGCGAACAGCGCGCGCAACTGTTGATTTTAGTCGCGGAAATTTGCGCCGGAGCCATGCCGCTACCCGCAGAGCTAAAGATCTGGTTGCGGCGTCTGGCGAAAGGAATGCGCATTGAGTGCTGGCTGCCCGCCGGGCTTTTCACTACTGGCGGCAGCGCCGACAGCCTCTGTCTGCTGCAGGCGTTATTTCCGGCTATCTGGCCGCGCCTGCGGCTACTCTTCCCTGTAAGCGACGCGCCGGTAAACCCGGCACTTTCACTGCCTGGCCATCGTCTGCGTCCTTTATGGGAAACGGCGCTCTGGCAGGTGCAACAACATTCGGGAGAGACGCGCGATGTGGAAACTTAAAAGCCTGCATCTGCAGGGCGGCAGCGCCCCACCGGGTAATGTGCTGCGCCGCGAGGAAATTGCGCTCAGGCTTGAAGCGGCTTCCATTATCGAGCTGGCCCATAAACAGGCGCAAACGATCCGCGAGCAGGCACGCGCCGAGGCACAGGTCGAAAGGGCTTCCAGCCAGCGCGAAGGGGAAGCCCGGTTCTGGCAGCAGGCGCAGACGCTCTTTGCGGACTGGCAGGAACAGCGCGCAGCCGAAGAGACGCAGCTGGTGTTACTCGCTGGCAAGGTTCTGAACGAGGCACTGCAACACCTGCTCGATGAGGTGGATGATGAGCGCCGTTTTCACGCGTTGCTCAGACAGTTGTTGCGTCACTATCCGCGTCAGCAGCAGGCGACGCTGTATTGCGCCAGCGGGCAGGAGCAGGAGATTAACGGCTGGCTGGTCGCGCAGCCGCAGCTTCGCTGGACGCTGTGCGCCGACCCGGCGCTTGAGCCAGATCGCTTGCGGCTTATTACCGACGCAGGCGAGCTGATGGTTAACTGGCGGACGCTGTACCAGCAGCTCGCGCCAGCGCTGGCAGAAGAGAATGCATAAAAAAAGCAAAAACAGTGGAACTGCTTCGCTTGTCGCGCCACTTAACAGGGGTGTCCAACAAGAGGAGTCAATATCATGAGTTCCAGCGATCTGTTACAGCGTCAGTTATCTTCCAACTCAAACCGCAAACATCATGAAGCCTATCAGTTTGCCCGCGATGTTTCGGGCGAATCGTTCAGCATTGCGGATATGTATGCTTTCCAGAATCGCCTGCAGGATATGTCCAACGCCAGCTGGGCAAGTTCGCAATACACCCAGTTCAGGTTTGGTATCCGTAAAGCGATCATCGACGCTGTTAACTAAGCCCCTGTCATCAAGGAGTCAGGCGTGTTTACGTTTTCTTTTCCGGGCCGCCTGCTGGCGGCCATTACCCTGCTGCTACTGAGTATGGGCATCACAAACGCTCGTGTGCCGGATGAGTGGAAGAATGGTGCGTATGCCTATTCGGCAGATAATACCCCGCTTAATATTATTCTTGACGATTTTGCCAGCAGCTTTGGTGTTGAGGTCAATCTTGGCACGCTGGGCGACAGCAATGTCACCGGTAAACTGCGCGCAGACAGCCCGGAAGCGTTTCTTAATCGCCTGGCGCTTGAGTATCGCTTTCAGTGGTTTGTTTATAACAACACGCTCTACGTCAGCCCGCAGGCAGCGCAAACTTCCCAGCGTATTGAGATTTCCCCGGAAGCCGCGCCGGATCTGAAAGAGGCGCTGCGCGGTGTCGGCCTGCTGGAACCCCGCTTCGGCTGGGGCGAACTGCCGGATGAAGGCGTGGTATTGGTGACCGGTCCGCCGGAGTATGTGCGCCAGATAACGGAATTTGCCCGTAAATCGGAAAGCAAACCTGAAGCCGGGGCCAATAAAGATATGATGGCATTCCCGCTGCGTTATGCGGCCGTGGCGGATCGCACCATTCGCTATCGCGATCAGGAGCTGCTGGTGCCGGGGGTGGCCACCATTCTGAATGAACTGCTGGGTCAGTCCAGCAACGCCTCTTCCGGAAGAATGTCATCAGGCCAGGGAGAGGATGAACAGGTATCACGTGAACAGTCGCAAAGTGTTTTAAACGAGCTGATTAATCGCAATATGCCGGCCTCCGGACGTAAAAAGGCGCCTGTCAGCAGTCTGGCGGGTAAAGTATCAGCGGATGTGCGTAACAACCTGCTGCTGGTGCGTGACGATCCGAAAACCCGGGACGCTTATCAGGCATTAATTAACGCCATTGATGTTCCGCAAAAGCTGATCGAAATTGATGCAGTGATTGTCGATATCGACCGCAGCGCGCTGAAACGCTTCTCCAGCAACCTGGCCGGTCAGTTTGGCAGTGTCGCCAGCGGCGCCAATATGCTCTCCGGTGCCAGTACACTGTTTGTGACCGATTTCCAGCGATTTTTTGCCAGTATCGAAGCGATGGAGGGGGAAGGGACGGCATCCATTATCGCTAACCCCACTATCCTCACGCTGGAGAATCAGCCCGCGGTGATTGATTTCAGCGATACTGCCTTTATACGCGCCATTGGCGAGAGGGTGGCGGATATTCAGTCTGTCACCGCAGGCACCAGCCTGCGGGTGACGCCACGCGCAATCACCACTTCACAAAAATCGGCTATCCAGCTCATTGTTGATGTGGAAGATGGCAAGCTCAATAAAGATGATGAGGGCGATGCGCAGGGAACCCATAACGCAGCGGTCAGCACCCAGGCGCTGGTGGAGGCGCGACGCTCGCTGGTTCTGGGCGGGTTCCATTCCAAAGAGACGGGCGACCGTGAGCGACGCATCCCGATCCTCGGCAGTATTCCGCTGATCGGCAAGCTCTTTACCTCAACGCGCTATGAGACCTCCCAGCGTGAGCGGCTGTTTATTATTACGCCGCATTTAATTGGTGACCAGGTCGATCCGACCCGGTATATCGCTGCCGAGTCGCGCGAACAGCTGAATAGCGCGATGGATGAGGTGACTAATCGTCATAAGTACACCGACGTCAAAGGGATGGTGGAAGGCGCGATGCGCGACCTGGCGCTGAACCGCGTGCCAGCGGGGATGACCAGCGGTGGCACGGGCCAGACGCTTTCCTCCCTGTGCCGCATTTCGGGCGCTTTCGGGAGCGATTTCCGTCGCCATCAGTGGTACGGCAATAGCAGCGTACAAATAACCGTTGGGGTGATCACCAACAACACCCAGCAGACGCAGCGTTTTGATGAGAGTCTGTGCCGCAGCGACCGCACGCTGGCGGTAGCGGTCTGGCCGCGTGGAGAACTGCGTCCGGGTGAATCGGCGGAGGTATTCGTCGCATTTGATAGCAATGCTCCGTCACGTCCTTCTCGCGCTTCGCTGCTCTCTTCAGCAGGCGGTGCACCGGCCAAAAACCTCTACTGAGCTGATAAGGAAAAAGCATGTTAGTGAGAATAATTGTGCTTACCGCCGCCGCGCTGGTGCTGAGTGCCTGCGCGCGGCCGCAGGGCGGATGTAATGACGTGGGCTGTCGCCCCTCTTCAGACCTGCATAACCTGACCATCTGGTGGCAACCACAACTGCGTAATGGCCCGAACGACTACACGCGGATAACGGTAGATAACTAATCACGTTTCGGCAGTCCCAGGCCCCGGCTGATCGCTGGGGCCCTATTTTAGCGAGAATCGACCATAGCTATTCACCTTCCGTTTCCGGGAAGCCTGTGTGCGGCGCACTCTTTGCCCGCATGCCAGTGCTGGTAATGCTATTCCATTACGTCAGTTTTCCTGCAGCAGACCGCAGGCGGCTCTGTTATCAGCAACCGCTTGCCGGTTTCAACCCGGCGACTTTTAGCGCTTTAATACTGGCTTTTATTCAGCAGGCCCGTGAGATGCAGATGTGACTGCCTGATAAGATAGTGCGGAGTTACCCTCCGCACTATTCTTCCCGAATCTCAATCACCTCATCCAGATAGTGATCCTCCAGCTCCCGCAGCAGACGATAGACGTGCGCGACGGCATTTAACGTTTCGCGTGGAACATAAGCGCCTTCCCGCGTCGTGCGCCACAGAGTGCGGGTCAGCCAGATAAAGCGGATAACCGGTCTCTTTTTACGCTGCGCCTCTTCAATTAATGCCCGCGCCTCTTCATCGCAAGCCTTAAACAGCAGACGCGGCAGCGGCGTTTCATCCGGGCGATAATAGAGACCGACGGCAAAATGGGTGGGATTAACCAGCAACACATCCGCGTCTTCCACGTTAATCTCACGGGCAGGCACCGGCTCTTCATTCAGGATCTCCTGAGCCAGCTGACGGCGGTGGCCTTTCATATGCGGATCGCCTTCGCTCTGCTTAAATTCGTTTTTGATATCTTCATGACTCATACGCTGCTGTTTGAGGAAGAAATAGCGCTGAATACCAAAATCGAACAGGCTGATTATTAGCATCACCATCAGCACCCGACGTGACACCTTCATAAACAGCGCCATCACCCCCTGCCAGAAACCGTTGAGATCGCCAAGCGCCAGCTGAGCAAGGCCACCGAGGTCCGGCATGATCGCCTGCCATACCACCAGGCCTATCACCACCGCTTTAAAGATGCTGGTCAAAAGCTGGGTAAACTGGCGGGCGGAAAACATATTCTTCAGGTGATTAAACGGGTTAAGCGCATCCGGTTTCGGTGCCAGCGCTTCGGTGGAGAAGAGTGGGCCGAACTGCACCCAGCCGCCTACCACCCGCAGCAGCATGGCAATGGCGCACGCGATGCCCACCAGTACCAGCATTACGGTGACGCTATCACTTATTACTTCCTCCATCGCGTGATCGAATGGGTCGCGCAGACGCGTTAACGGCAGCAGCATCATCGCCTGCAACCGCTGCATCCCGGTATCCACCATAGCAAACAGGGTCTCAAGGATACCGATTGAGATAAGCAGCTTAGGGATATCCTGGCTCTGGCTGACCTGGCCTTTTTTGCGCGACTCTCTGAGTTTTTGCGGTGTAGCGTCTTCGGTTTTTTCGCTCATGGCGCGCTCCCGGCTGAAGGGGCAAATATCTGCGACAGGACAGGGATAAGATCGCGCAGTTCATACAACCGCGCATTACCCAGATGGTCCAGTAGTGGCAGATAGAGGATAAAAAACAACATGCCGAGCAGGCATTTCAACGGAATTGTCAGGGCAGTCGCCTGTAGCTGTGGGCTATAGAGACTCATCACACCGATGGCAAAATCGAGCAGCAGCATCAGCGCCACCGGCGGCCCGGCATAAAGCACCATATCGCTGAAGATTTTCCCCAAAAGCGTAAGCCAGACGTGAAAACCCGCCTCTGCGGGGAAAGGTATCCACTGGGTGGCGGACCAAAGATGATAGCTGTCCCAGATCACCTGGGTGATGGTCGATAATCCCAGCCCTGTGACCAGCAGCAATATCAGCACCTGCTGCATTAACTTACCCAGAGGCGTCACATCCGGCCCCAGCTGGGGGTTAATTTGTCCACCCATTAAGGCACCCCGCTGGTTATCGAATAACGCACCGACAGACTCATACAGCCAGAAAGGCAACGCCAGCAACAATCCGAGCAGGGTGCCTATCATCAACTCTTTGAGTACCAGCCCTGCCAGCGCCATCATTGTCGGCTCAAGCACATCAATTTGTTCTTTGATGCCTGGGGCGATAAACAGCGCCAGCGCCACAGCAATGGCGGTTCGCAGCAGCCCTTTTATGACGCTAAAAGAGAATATTGGTGTCAGTAACAGGCAGGGAAAGATGCGCGCCATGCCAAGTCCCAGCGCGAGGATGGCATGAAACGTATCGGTGAGTGGGTAACCTGTCAGCATCAGGAACTGACCGTTGACATCATCGCAAACGCCGCCTGCGCCAGCTCCATCAGTTCAACACCGACCCAGCGCCCGGTAAGCGCCAGCGTCAGGCCGACCGCGATAAGTTTGATGCAGAACGGCAGGGTCTGATCCTGCAACTGCATCGCGGCCTGCACCAGTGAAATAATTACCCCGGAGATCACTGCCACCAGCAGCGGCGGCGCGGAGAGGATAACCACCAGCAATAACCCCTGGCGAAACAGCGTCAGAATATCCATGATGACCTCATAAATAGCTGTAGAACAGGCCGTCGAGCAGCCGCGTCCAGCCGCTGATGAGCACAAACAGCAGGATCTTCAGTGGCAGCGAAACGGTCATCGGCGACACCATCTGCATCCCGAGCGCCAGCAGGATATTCGAGACGATCAGGTCAACGACAATAAAAGGAATAAAGATCAGAAAGCCGATTTTGAAACCGTTCTGCAGCTCCGATAGCACGAAGGCCGGGATAATGAGCAGCATATTGTCGGGGGTGACCGAATCTGCCATTTTCTTTGGCCACATACGCTGGGCATTTTCCTGCAGATGGATGACGATGTCCGGATCGGTATTTTTATGCATAAACGTTTTCAGCGGTTCGATACCATTAGCGGCGGTATATTCGAGCCGCTCCATACTGCTGAAATCGACAGGGATCGCTTTCAGCCTGTCGGTCATATCGCTAAATACCGGCGCCATAATAAATAGCGTTGCCGCCAGCGCAATGCCGTTGAGCGCCATCGTTGGCGGCACCTGCTGCACGCCCATCGCGTTGCGCGTCAATTGCAGCACCATCGTAATTTTCAAAAAGCTGGTACAGATAATGAGCATCATCGGCAGCAGTGCCAGTGCGCCGAGAAACAGCGCCAGCATAATCGGGTTGAGTGGCCCCATCTCCATCGGAATCACCTGTTCACATCCCCGACGCTCGCCACGCCCGGCAGCATGTGAGTAATCTGCAACCCCAGACGTCCTTCGACATCGACCAGTTCGCCTTTCGCCAGCGGAAACTCGCCGTGACATAGCAGTGCTTCACCGGGCACGACGTTTTCGACCGTGACCGTCGAGCCAACATCCAGACGATTTAACTCACCCAGGGTAAGTCTGAGATGGCCGCAGCGCACGGTCAGGGCCAGCGGCAGCGCATCAAAAGGTGATGCCACAGGCGCCGTTGTTTCAGTCAGGCCTTCATTCGCTTGAGGTGTATCGGCAGGCAGATTATCTTCGGGGGTCACATTCATGTAACTATTCTCCAGACGGGTAATAAGAAAACGGGCAGGATGCCCCTCCCCGAACAGCAATTCGCCCTTAAGGTGCAATTGCGCAAGGCGAAGCTCGCCGCGACCGGTCGGGAAAAAATACGAGGTAGCAGGGAAAATCACATCACCGGGGCGAAGTGTGCGTAACTGCGAGGGAGCAAACGACACCGCACCCAGTTCTATCGGCAGCGATAACGGCAGGGCGCTGCAAAGCGGTGCAGGGAGCGGAGCCCAGCCAGGCTGGTTTAACAACGCCGCCAATGTGGCGGGCGCAAGATATAACTGACTTTGCGCCTGCGCCTCACCGATCGTGACGCTAATCGCAAGCCACATCCCCTCAACCGGTGCGCAGGGCGCGTCCTGCGGCGTCAGGTCGCCAAATAGCGCGCGCAATGCCGGGCTGAGATGCTGGTTAAAGAGCGGCCAGTACCAGTCAGCGCACGCCCCGGGTTCTGGCAGCAGCGGGCAAGTGGAAAACAGACTCAGCAGCGCTTCGCTCTCCGCCAGAGATAACCCTCCTGCCTTGCATGAGAAGCTCTGCGTCGGTGGCCGCTCGCCGGGGGGGGCGAGCCGCAGCTGAAGCTCACCCGCTTCGCCTGCAAGGGTAAAAGGATAGCCAAGGCCGTGGCCGATACGCTGGCGCAGGCTGGCTTCTTCGCGCGGCAGAGTGCGCAGGGATAAGGGTTTCATTCCCGGCCTCCGCGCTGCTCAAAACGCAGGCGCACAGCGCAGGCCATCCGGCGGCGCAGGGACTCCCGGCAGCGTTCCTGATGGGCGGCCATCATCGTCATGGCAGGTGGCGCAAAACGCAGGCTGATATCCCAGCCCGCGGCAAAAGGACTCAGGCGGGCATCCACTTCGCCTAAAAGGGGCAGCAGTAGCGTCATCGATATCGGGCCAGCAGGCTGCTTTTCTACCATGGCGCACAGGGGGGGCTCCAGTTGTTGCCAGGCCCTGGCCGGAGAAGCGGGAGTCACATGCTCATGGGATAACTGTGACCCAAAAGAGGGGGAGCCTTCCCAGGGTATGATAAGCGGTTGCGGCAGTTCGCTGGGGGTGAGCAACAGCGCGTCGAACAGCGAACCCTCTTCGCGAAACGGCTCGGCGTGGGATTTACGCTCGGATGTCGCGACGTCTGAAGGTCCGGTCTGCGGCGAACGGCGCTGCACCTCCGGCCGTGCAGGCGGCGCTGGATTATTTTGCGGGGGGTGAGGTAAGGCTGTCATCGTAATGCCTCGCTGTGCGCCATCAGATATTCCAGTTTTTCCACATCGCGCAGACGCGCCTGTGTTTGCTGCTGTGTGTGCTGCACCTGTTGTTGTTGCATGACCTGCTGTGCGCGGCACTGTTGCAACTGATTACGCTGCCCACTCACCGCGTCGCTGGCCTGGCGCTCCCGGGCCAATACTCCGACCAGACGCTCCTGTTTTTGCAACCCCGACTGGTGGTGTCCGGCAAAGCTATCGCGCAGTTGCTGATAATGCTGTTGTGCGGCTTCAAGCTGGTGTTCCGCCTCGGCTGACTGACGTTGCGTTTCGCACAGCGCCTGCTCCGCTTGCCGTTGCAACCGTTCGCAGCGGCGTAAGCGCTGGCGGCGAATTGGCAGCAGCAGAGAGAAGGCCTGCTGCAATTCAGCGCTGCCCTCATCAGTCGTGATGTCGTGATCAGGTAGCGGATGACGGCGCATGCTGGCTTACCTCCGCTAAGTAATGCAGTGTGTCGTCATATCCGCAGGGCGCGTGCATCGCCTGTTGCAGATAGCCATTTATCGCCTCCTGAGCCGATACTGCCGCATCGGTCATGGCATCATGTCCCGGCTGGTATTCCCCCAGGCGGATTAACATTTCTACCTGCTGCCAGGCAGACATCATGCGGCGCAGCTGCGTGGCGTCGCGGCTATGCTCGCGAGTCGCAACGTTGCTCATGGTACGGCTCAGGCTCGCCAGCACATCAATAGCCGGGTAGTGTCCGCGCTCCGCCAGACGACGGGTCAGCACAATGTGGCCATCAATCAGGGATCTCACTTCGTCCGCGACCGGATCGTTCATTGAATCGGCTTCAATCAGCACGGAATAGAGGGCGGTGATGGCCCCCCGTGAGGTCTGTCCTGCGCGCTCCAGCAGGGTGGGTAATAAGGTATAAACCGAAGGCGGCAGCCCGCCGCGACCCGGTGGCTCGCCCAGCGCAAGGCCGATTTCACGCTGGGCGCGGGCAAAGCGGGTCAGGGAGTCGAGGATTAACAGCACGTTCTTACCCTTATCGCGCCAGGCTTCGGCGATGGCAGTGGCAGTAAAAGCGGCCCTGGCGCGTTCCATACTGCTGCGATCGGAGGTGGCGCAGACGAGCACCGTACGGCTGCGCAGCGCCTCATCCAGTTCGTGGTCGAGAAACTCACGCAATTCGCGCCCACGCTCGCCAATCAAACCAAAGACAATGACATCGCAGGGCGTATTACGGGCAATCTCTGCCAGCAGGGTGGTTTTCCCGCAGCCCGCGCCGGCAAAAATCCCCACCCGCTGTCCCACGCCGAGGGTCAGCGGACCATCAATGGCGCGAATGCCGGTCGGCAGCGGCGTATCGATGCGCGGACGATCGGTGGGTGCCGGGGCATCGCCCAGTACGCCCACCGCATCATCCACCGTACCGGGCAGGGCGAACGCGCCAGCCTGGCCTGCATCCAGTGGACGGCCAAAGCCGTCAAGTACGCTGCCGAGCAGGGCGTCCGACACCACAATACTGTGCGGCAGGCGCAGCGGAACCACGCGTGCCCCACGCGCTATGCCGTCGAGCTGGCCGAGGGCGGAGAGCAGTGTGTGCTGCGGGTTAAAGCCGACCACCTCTGCCAGCACGCTTTGCCCGTCATCCCGGGCGATCTGGCAGAGATCGCCAATCCGCGCCTCGGGCAGGCTGCTTTCGAGCAATATCCCGCTGATCCCGGTAATGCGACCAAAGCTTTCGACCGGCGAAAAGCTGGTCAGCCGCCGCCGCTGCTGCTGATACCACTGCTCCAGTGTCATCGTCATTACCAGCTCACCTTAATGTTATCGCGACCGTTGAACTCGATCTGGTTACTGGTAATCGCCACCAGCCGCAGGTTGTCTACTTCATCGCCGATAAACAGACGCTGCCCATCATCAGTGACAATATTGGCGCGGCTACCGGTGGTGATTTGCACAATGCGAAACGGCAGTCTGACCTTCAGCAGCCTGACCTGGTTATCCAGCGGGATATCGCTGGTGTACGTTGCGTTAAAGCGCTCCAGCATTCGTTTATAGATTTGCATCTGTGGCTTACTGAGGCGGCCTGTAAGACGCACTCGCTGATTATGCATGTCCACTTTCACGAGGCTTGCCAGATCGCGTTCGCGCAACATTTTCTGTAACGGAGCCTGCAATTCTGCGGGAGTACTCAGTGGCCGGGAGGAGGTGACCTGAGTCTGGGCTACGGTGGGCTGCAAAACCCAGCTCATTACTGTCAGGGTGAGCAGCAACATCAGGCTCCAGACCAGCGTGCGGATGCTGCGGGTGAATATCCCTTTACGTGCAGCGACCGGGGGTATGGCCTCATTCGGTGCTTCAGCAGTTTCTTCTGGCATAGAAGGGGTGGCAGGCGGCATACAGGCGGCCCACGGCGTGTCGATACGCGCGACGCAGAGCCAGACGTTAGCGACCTGAAAAGGTTCTTCACTATTAATGGCATAGGCTTCCCCGCCGTGCGGTTGTGCCAGCCACCGGGTCTCTTCCCGGCGCAGCTCGCACTGGCGGGCAGCAACGCGAGCATCGCTAAGCATCAGATCGGCCTCATCGGCGTGGCCAATCAGCCATTTATCACCGAAGAGGGGTAACGCGGCGCCTAAATGCAGGCCAGACAGCACGCGCAGTTCGAACATGGTTAACTCTCCCACGTGGTAAGTGAGTAAGCGGCCGGATCGAGCTCTATACGCCCCAGCACATTTACTGCGAGATTGGGTTGCAGCTCTGCAAACGAGAGCACCGGCACATAGTGGAACTCTTCCTGAATAAGCCCGCGCATCGGGCTGCGCAAATCCTGGGCGACCAGCAGCACCGCGCTTTCCGGGGTGTCAACCGGGAATGCGTTGGCGATGAGCGGGAGAATGGCGCTTATCTGCTCATGGGTTAGCGCAAAGAACAGATCGTTTTGCGTCTGACGAAGCGAGTCACGCAACTGTTCTTCCAGTTCCGGTGTCAGCAGCCAGACATGCAGGCCGTCCGGACGGGCATACTGGTAACAGAGATGATTTTTTAACGAGATGCGCACCTGGTCGGTCAGCAGCCAGATGTCGCGCTCATGCTGCCCATGCTCGATCAGCGCTTCGGCAATTGCCCGAACCGATCGCAGCGGAATGCGTTCTGAAACCAGTTTTTGCAGGACGCTGGAGAAACGTGAGAGGGGCATCACGCGCTGTAACTCCTGCGACAGCTCCGGCTGCTCTGATTCCAGCCAGCTCACCAGCGCGCGGGTTTCCTGCAGACCAATAAAATGCGGGCTGCTGGCGTGAATAGCGTTCTCCATGCGCTTTACCAGGATTTCGCGCGCCGTCCAGCGCTCGACCTCTTCGTTTTGCAGCAGCGGATGATCCGCCGCCAGCCAGATAAGATCGCCTTCCTGACGCTGCTCGTCGCCCTCTGCCACGCTTTCCCTGTCGGTTGACGCGATCTCGTCCAGCCAGCGGCGTTTCACCGCCCGATGCGACACGTTAAATGTCCCTTTTACTTTCGGGATTTCATAAACCGAGAAGCGAAACTCATCTTCCGTCTGCTGGTCGAGAAACTCGATATCGAACGCTGGCAGGGTAAAGCCGAAGTGGTAAACGATACGGTTACGCAGGCGGCGAATATCCTGCACCAGCTCCAGCATCTCCGGATGGCCGCGCCATGAGGACGAGAAATTGATCAGATAAGGTCGTGTTGGGTTGAACTGACGTAAATCCTCCTTGCCGTTCAGCTCAGGGGGAATGACCTCATTTTCCATTTGCGGCTGCGCAAGGCTCATGGTCTTTCTGACACGCCAGATCTGAAAACCGCCGCTAATCATCGTCAGCGCGGCCAGCAGCAAAAAAATTGCCGTTGGCATACCTGGCAGCAGGGCAAAGCCCACCATCCCCATTGAGGAGAGCAGCCAGGCTTTCGGCTGGCTGGTTAACTGCTCGGCAATCTCGCGGCCGATATTATTGTCAGCCGTCTGCTCATTGTCGGACGAGACGCGGGTAATCAGCATCCCGGCGGTCAGCGAGATCAGCAGCGCAGGGATCTGTGCAATCAGTCCGTCACCGATGGTCAGAATCGAGTAGATATGCATCGCTTCGCCAGCAGGCATGCCCAGCTGCAGCACGCCAATACTGATGCCGCCAATCAGGTTAATCACGACAATCACCAGCCCGGCGATAGCGTCACCTTTAACAAACTTCATCGCGCCATCCATCGCCCCGAATAACTGACTCTCTTTTGCCAGTTCATTACGCCGGTTTCTGGCCTGTACCCCATCAATCAGTCCGGCGCGCAGATCGCTGTCGATGGACATCTGTTTACCTGGCATTGCATCAAGGGTAAAACGCGCAGCCACTTCGGCTACCCTTTCGGAACCTTTGGTAATGACCAGGAAGTTCACCACAGTCAGGATCAGGAACATCACCATCCCTACCGCAAGGTTGCCGCCCACCACAAAGTTACCGAAAGCCGCCACCACATGGCCCGCATCCTGCTGAATTAAGATCTGGCGGGTGGTGGAGATAGAGAGTGCCAGGCGGAACATGGTGGTGAGCAGCAGCACGGCGGGAAAGGTTGAGAACGCCAGCGGCTTAGGCAGATACATGGCCAGCACGACCAGCAGAGATGACAGGCAGATATTCACCGCTATCAGCGCATCAATTAATGGCAGCGGTAAGGGAATAATAAGCATAAACACCAGCGCCATGGCAAAAGCCGCACCGACCACTTCGGAGCGTTGCATGGCGCTGATCGCGATTCGATTCAATATCTGAAACAGGGTATTCATCTTTGTTGCCTCACGACGCAGCGTTCCGGTTGCGGCGTTGCTGTTGCTGCTCAGTTTTAGTGACGTCCGTAATCATGCCGCGCAGCAGTTTTAACGCGTTGTCACGATTTTCCTGAGCGGGCCACAGCGAGGCTGGCACGCCGTGCAGGAGCGGAAAAAGCGAACTAAAAAAGAGCGGCAGATGTTGCCTGTTCTGGCCGACAATCTCGTCTGCCAGCCCGGTAAAATCACTCTGATAAGCGCCGTTATGGCTGATTTGCAACATCCGGCGTGCCAAAGTCAGGCTGTTCATGGCAACACTGGGCAGTTTGCTGCGCATACGCTGCAAAAAGGCAGTGCTGTCGCTCAGCGTCTGGCTTATCCCGGCAGCATCGCGCAGTCCGCGGTGGATACGTCCGAGGGTAATAACGCTGATTGAGGGGGCAAGTGCGGCGATATCATCCGCCAGCGCGCGCTGCAGAGTACGCAGCGTCGGGATCAGATTACGCGAGCCGATCAGCTCCAGCAGCATATCCAGCATCCTGGTTGCGGACTGCTGGTGGACGATGCCGTCGTAATAGAGGTTGCGCAACGACTGTTTACGCTGCGGATCGCGGGTATACCCGGCGATGGCTGACGCCGTGTTGTTGCCTGCACGAATGGTCTGGCCGTGGGTCTGCTGTAGCTTATCCAGCTGGGCCCCGGCCAGCCCGGCCAGTTCCCCGTCGCCTTTATCCTGTGCCTGTTCGCCGATCACACGCAGTAGCAGGGCGGTGCGCGCCGGATCGCCGCCGGTCTTTTCCAGAAGTGTGTCGCTATCCGGCGGCGGATTCTGGCGCAGGGCGGCACGTAGCCACGCCATCTGCTCCAGCGTTTGTTGTTCATCGCCGCCGTCGAGTAGGGAAAATAGTGCATTCAGCTCTCCGACTTTGCTGAGCGCATGCTTGCCACGCTGCTGGTTCCGTGACGCATTACGGCGGTCCTGCGCCTTTTGCCTGCGTTCCATCTTTTCACTGAACGCGGCGCCCATTTCTTCCATCGCGTCATTCAGTGACGTTTCCCGCGCGCGGACATTATCCGGCACGTCGTTTTTACCTGCTGTCTGTGGCGTGTTTTTATGCAGAGCTTTTAGCGAGTGCGCCAGCGCCGGTATCGCATGTTGTATTTTGAGCATCGCCAGCCATCCTCAATGGTTATTACTCTCTTTCTGTGTCAAATAACGCTTACCGGTTCCGAAAAAAGCGGTAAAAAAAAGTGGAAATAATTTCATCCGGAAATCAGTGCAATTTTTTGCATTATTCATCGATAAGGAAGGGTAAAAACTGTCTCAGATAATTCTGTATGGAGAATTAATTGTTTTCATAAACAGCAGCTTATTTGTTGAGCAGCAGATGGCATATCTCTTGCTATGTAACGAAATCAATTGCTACTAATGAGAGAGATAAGAAAATGATTAATTCAACGCTCGTATCCGCTGTCGCAGAGTCACCCTTAGCAATTAACGTAAACTGGGATGAGATCTTCGTTACGCATAATAAGAAGCTGTTAAATTTCATTCGAAAACGTATTGCCAGCCATGAAGATGCTGATGACATCCTGCAAATGACCTGTCTGGAAGTGTTGTGTAATCGCCATAAGTTTCGCGGCGCATCCCGTCCGGAAACGTGGGTATTTGGCATCGCAGTTAATTTGATTCGCAACTACTACAAATCAAAACAGATCCACTATCTGTTTGATAATCTTAATGATGAAGTTATCGCCGATCTGCTGCTGGATAATGATCCCAGCGATCTGACGGAAAACAGGCAATTACTGAGTCATACGCTGGCATCCCTCGAAATTTTACCGAAAGACGTCAGGGTGATGCTGTCTATCCTTGTGGAGGAGGAGGGCAGCTATCAGGATATCGCTCAGCAGTTAGAAATCCCGGTAGGCACCGTGCGCTCTCGGCTCTCACGCGCGCGGGAAACATTAAAGGGGAGAATTTACGCCTGAATATGGCCTGCGAAAAATGGCAATTTAACTGCTAAGCTTATCAGCTCGTTAATATTTAGCGGGTTATGACTATCATGCCGTCGGAACGTTATTCTCTGCGGCTTGATAAATCCGTGGAGGGAATAATGCTTTTACAGGGTGTATCTGACCAGAATGACAATGACAAAACTACTATCACCGGTTTATCAAATATTGCCTTAAACAAAATTCATGATGCGATATATTTGATAGACAGCCAGCTGCATATCAAATATGTCAATGAAAAGGCCTGCCAGTTGACGGGATATTCCCGCGAGGCATTTTCGCAGCTCAGCTTTGACATCATTGATAAAGAACTGCGCGACAATGATGTTTTTGCCCTGTGGTGGAAACTCAGTACCCGCCCTGAAGGGATACAATTCACTTCACATCATACCGGCCGGCATAACGTTTTTCCCGTAGAAGTGAGTTGTAGCGGATATCACCAGGATGGTGAGCTGCATATCTTATGCATTGTGCGCGATATGCATGAAATTCGCCGGCAAAAAGAGCAGCAGCAACTTCGGGAAAAACAGCTGCATCAGGTAGTGGAAAATTCTCCCGACCTCATTTTACGGTTTGATTTGCAGACCCGCTGCCTCTATGCCAACCTGGCGGTCCGCAGCTGGTTTACTCTTAGCGAAAACGATATCAGTCGGGTGCCGCTGACTGAAAGCGTGCAGCGCGGGGGGATTGGACTGAGCCTGTTTAAGCTGGTCTCACGCACGATGGTTGATGAGAAAGTGGCCGAAGATGAGCTGGTGGTAAAGCATCAGGGTGATAAACGCACCCTGCATGTGCGCTGCGTGCCGGAATATGATTTACAGGGCGAGCTGGTTAGCGTGCTGGCGGTTGGGCGCGATATCACTGCAATCCGCAAGACCGAAGAGGAGTTGCGGCAGTTAACTCATAATCTCGAGCGGGCGCGGGAAGCGGAAAAAAAACAGCTGGCGCGTGATATTCATGACGAGCTGGGCCAGCATTTAACCGCTCTGCGTACAGGGTTGTCGCTGCTGGCGATGCGTAAAGATCAGCCTGTCGATGCGCAGCAGGCAAAAATTCAGCAGCTGATGGTGCATCTGGACAGCACGATTCAGGTGGTACGGGATGTCTCGACCCGCCTGCGGCCTAACGTTCTCAATCTTGGTTTAATTCCGGCGCTGGAATGGTTGCGCGATCAGTTTATAAAAAACAATGGAATCCGCTGCATTTTACTGGCACCTGATGAACATACCGTGGTGCTGGATGAAGCGACGCTGACGGCGGCGTTTCGCGTGGTACAGGAGTCTCTCACCAATGTCGTCCGCCATGCCAGAGCCAGCAATGTTTATATCTTCGTCAAACTCACGCCGGATGCGCTGCTCATCGAAGTTGTCGATAACGGTAAAGGGTTTCATCTGAATCGAGTGAAGAAAGGGACGTGTGGGCTGCACGGCATCAGGGAGCGAGGACGCATGCTAAATGGAGAAGCGACCATCGATAGTACACCTGGTAAAGGGACCCGGGTTAAACTGAAATTCCCCCTCTCTGTAAGCGCTAAATCAGTCGCATCCTGTCCGAAAACCGGGAGTATTAACCGATGAGTAAATGCATACGTCTGATGATTGCCGACGATCATGCCATTATGCGCGAGGGCCTGAAGCAAATTTTTGCTCTTGATGACAATATCGACGTGGTATGCGAAGCATCGGATAGCGGCCAGGTGCTGGAGCGCCTGCGTCAGCACGAAGTCGATCTGCTGCTGCTCGATATTTCGATGCCTGGCATGAGCGGAGAAGATCTGATTACCCGCCTGATGCCTCTCTATCCCCGGCTGCGCATTCTGGTATTGAGTATGTACAACGAACCGCAAATTACCCGGCGGGTGTTAAATAATGGTGCGCTGGGCTATATCACCAAAGACAAGTCGCCGGATGTTTTACTCAAAGCGATTCGTACCGTGGCGCAGGGATCACGCTATATCGATCACGATCTGGCACAGGAGATTATCTTCTCCGACTACCAGAGCAATAATCGTGCGCCTCATGAGAGCCTGACGATGCGCGAACGGCAAATCATGATTATGCTGGCCCACGGGGAGTCGATTAATGCGATAGCCGATGCGCTCTCCATCAGTAATAAAACCGTCAGCACCTATAAATCACGCATGATGAAGCGAATGAAATTTACCAATAATGCCCATATTGTGAAATATTCCCTGCAGCATAACCTGGTGCAATAATGTCGTAAGGCTCCGCCTGATAAGCCTCGGGCGGGGTCGATCTGAAAGTGTTTTGCAGCACGGCTAATGGGAAGGACGTGTCCGCCTGAATTTTACCCCCGACCGCATAATAAAAAATCCACGCCATGGCGTGGATTTTAGGGAGTCTGTCAGACTTCATGGTTTTGATGAAACCCCATGAGACAACAATCTTTAATCAGACGTTGAACAGGAAGTTCATCACATCGCCATCTTTTACGATGTACTCTTTACCTTCTGAACGCATCTTGCCGGCTTCTTTAGCACCTTGCTCGCCTTTATAAGCGATGAAATCTTCAAACGCGATGGTCTGGGCGCGGATAAAGCCTTTCTCGAAGTCGGTATGGATTTTACCGGCGGCCTGTGGAGCCGTCGCGCCAACCGGGATGGTCCAGGCACGTACTTCTTTCACGCCAGCGGTGAAGTAGGTCTGCAGGTTCAGCAGGGAGTAACCAGCGCGGATAACGCGGTTCAGGCCTGGCTCTTCCAGTCCCAGCTCTGCCATGAACTCGTCACGGTCTTCATCTTCCAGCTCGGCGATATCCGACTCAACGGCGGCGCACACGGGCACCACGACTGAACCTTCCGCTTCGGCGATAGCACGCACCTGATCCAGGTACGGGTTGTTCTCGAAACCATCTTCATTGACGTTAGCAATGTACATGGTGGGTTTCAGAGTCAGGAAGCTCAGATAGCGGATTGCCGCTTTGTCGTCCTCATCCAGATTCAGTGAACGCAGCATGCCCGCTTCAGAAAGATGCGGCAGGCACTTCTCCAGCGCAGCCAGCTCGGCTTTGGCATCTTTGTCGCCACCTTTGGCTTTCTTCTGCACACGCTGAATCGCACGTTCACAGGTCTCAAGATCGGACAGCGCCAGCTCAGTGTTGATCACGTCAATATCTTCAGCCGGGTTAACTTTGCCCGCCACGTGGATGATGTTGTCGTTTTCAAAGCAGCGCACTACGTGACCAATCGCTTCGGTTTCGCGGATGTTGGTCAGGAACTGGTTGCCCAGACCTTCACCTTTCGACGCGCCTTTTACCAGACCGGCGATATCGACGAATTCCATGGTAGTCGGCACCACGCGCTGCGGCTTAACAATCTCAGAAAGCTGGTCGAGACGCAGGTCAGGCATCGGCACCACGCCCGTGTTAGGCTCAATGGTGCAGAAGGGGAAGTTAGCCGCTTCGATGCCCGCTTTAGTCAGCGCGTTAAACAGAGTGGATTTACCGACGTTCGGCAGGCCCACGATACCGCATTTGAATCCCATGGTTTGATACCCTTTATAACTGGATGGACAGCGTGCCAGAAGGCGGACTGTCGGAGACGAATTGAAAAATTTCGCGCATTATACACGGAATCACGACGATTCGGGCGTTTAAGCAGGCTTGAAGGCGTGCAGCCGGTTCATCGCCTTGATACGATCCTCTTTCAGCCACAGTTCGGTGCAGCGCGCCGCCTCATCAATGGCATCATCAATCAGCTTCTGCTCACTGGCGGGCGGCTTGCCCAGCACAAATCCGGTCACCTTGTTGCGATCGCCGGGATGCCCGATACCGATGCGCAGCCGATGGAAATTGTTGTTGTTGCCCAGTTTGCTGATGATATCTTTCAGCCCGTTATGGCCGCCATGCCCGCCGCCCTGCTTGAACTTCGCCACGCCGGGTGGCAGATCGAGTTCATCATGCGCCACCAGGATCTCTTCTGGCGCGATGCGATAAAAGGTCGCCATCGCCGCCACGGCTTTCCCGCTCAGGTTCATAAAGGTGGTCGGCACCAGCAGGCGTACATCCTCTCCGGCTATCGCCAGGCGCGCGGTATAGCCATAGAATTTGCCTTCCTCTTTCAGTGACTGATTGTGGCGCTCAGCCAGTAAATCCAGATACCAGGCACCCGCATTGTGGCGCGTGGCGGCATATTCAGCGCCTGGATTGGCAAGGCCCACAATCAGTTTAATGCTGCTCACAATGATTATCCTGCTGTTATCGCGAAAGGGCGTTAGTTTACTTCGCCACGGGCGAGATGACAAAGTACAAGCATCGAAATGGTTCATGACGGTGATTAATCATTTTCCATCGAAATCAACAGGCTGCAATCAGGGCCAGTTAATTATTTATGGCTGATGTGTGATCCACTCCGCAACGTTATCTTCACCCATTGCCTAAGCTTATGGCACTTAACATTGTGTGCGGTTATTGACTCATATGGATGGAGGTGCAGCATGAAACATCAACACTGCCGTGTAGCGGGTAACAGCTTGATGGTACTGGGATTAGTCACAATGGTGCTGGGCGTGGGTTTCTCAATTATGAACCAGCTTCCCTCGCTTGATCTGCCAGATGTGCTGGCGCAGGGCGCAATCTTAGGCATCTTTGTTGGTGCAATGATGTGGCTGGTCGGGGCGGGTCTGAGTGGTCGTGAAAAGGTTGAAGATCGTTATTACTGGCATCGTCACTATGACAAACGTTGTCGCCGGTCGCACAATTCTCACCATTAACTGATGCCAGCAGTGACCGGATGCTGCGCGATGCGGTTCCGGCCGCTGGCCTTGGCGTGATAGAGCGCTTTATCCGCCAGTGCGAGTAAATCGTCAAAACCCTGCTGCTGATGTGTGACCGTGGCAAACCCAATGCTGACCGAATAGGCAATTGAATTGGGTTGTGACGCACAGACCTCCCGCCGAATCGTCTCGCACCAAGCCTCTGCCTCTGTTGCCGCCGCCGGAATTATTGCGGCAAACTCCTCTCCACCCAGTCGCGCAAAACGCCCCTCAGCCGGTATCAATCCTCTGACAATGTCGCAAAAGTGAATCAATATCTGGTCGCCCTGTTGATGGCCATACCGATCGTTAATGCTCTTAAAATGATCCAGATCGAACAGAATCGCGCTAAACGGCCGGTTCTGACGACGGCATCGCACCACAATCTTCTCTGCTTCATTAAATAAAGCCCGACGATTCCAGACGCTGGTCAGAGGATCGTGCATCGAGGCATGTTTTAAGACTGACTGCATCCGTTCATTCACCATGGCCAGGATAGTAAATGTCAGACCAATGACAAACAGAATCGATTCCAGGATGACGTAAATCGAGAAGTTTGATCCGCCAATGGCGCCAGGCAGCGTGCTGGGAATAGCGCTGTCCAGAAACAGGCGAGCCAGATGAAACAGCAGATGGATCCACAGCAGCAACTGCGCAGGCCAGAAGGTCACCTTTAGCGTGGCACGCGCCAGCCAGACCAGCTGGATTAGTGCGGCGGTATAGGCGATGCAGGCGATGCAGGCGATGCAGAGCACCAGCACCCGTTTGGGTAAGCTGTAATAGAACGCCGGGAAACAACAGAGGAGTGCCCAGAGCAGGGCGCCTAACAGCCAGTGAGTGCCGATGGGCTTGCCGCAGAAGCGCCGGAACGCATTTAACAATCCGCCGTAAGCCAGCATCACTAAAACGTTACCCACTGCAACGGGCAGGAAATGCAGGCCACTGCTGCGCAGGCTACTTAAGAATACCGCAATCAGGGTAAAAACCAGCGACAGGCAGGTGAAGCCGAGAACGCGATCATACTGCGATCCGATCCAGGCAAAAAACATGATGATGCTCAGAAACCCCAGCACATAAAGCTCGCAGACAAATAACGTATAGATATCGAGGCTCATGGCGGTCAGGGTTCTTATGAAAAGTGCGCTGCAAATTACCACTTAACGGCACAGGGCAGAAGCGGGGAACGCGGCGTTTTATCAAAAGAGTGGGTGGCGTTGAAAACAGGCGATTTTGGGGAAATTTATCGCGAAAATATCAGAAAAAGAAGCGCGTTAATCGGGCGCCCGGCAGGCATAAAAAAACCGGGCACAGGGCCCGGTTCCGCGAAGATTAATGCTCGAACATTGCCGAGATTGACTCTTCGTTACTGATGCGGCGAATGGCTTCGGCCAGCATGCCAGATAAGGTCAGCGTGCGCACATTCGGCAGTGACTTAATCTCCTGAGAGAGTGGGATGGTATCGCAGACGATTACCTGGTCGAGCACAGATTTACGCAGGTTTTCAACCGCATTGCCGGAGAAGATCGGGTGGGTCGCGTAAGCAAATACGCGTTTAGCACCACGCTCTTTCAGCGCTTCAGCCGCTTTGCACAGCGTGCCGCCGGTGTCGATCATGTCGTCGACCAGCACGCAGTCGCGGCCAGCAACGTCACCAATGATGTGCATCACCTGAGAAACGTTCGCGCGAGGGCGGCGTTTATCGATGATGGCCATATCGGTGTCGTTCAGCAGTTTAGCGATAGCACGGGCACGTACTACGCCACCAATATCGGGAGAAACAACAATCGGGTTTTCCAGACCGATCTGCATCATATCTTCCAGCAGGATCGGACTGCCAAATACGTTATCAACCGGGACGTCGAAGAAGCCCTGGATCTGCTCGGCGTGCAGGTCAACCGTCAGAACACGGTCAACACCGACGCTGGAAAGGAAGTCTGCCACTACTTTAGCGGTGATAGGTACACGCGCGGAACGCACGCGGCGATCCTGACGGGCATAACCAAAGTAGGGGATGACTGCGGTAATACGACCAGCAGAAGCACGACGCAGCGCGTCGACCATCACAACCAGTTCCATCAGATTATCGTTGGTGGGGGCACAGGTGGACTGGATGATGAAAATATCACCACCGCGTACATTTTCGTTGATTTGTACGCTCACTTCACCATCACTGAAACGTCCTACAGCGGCGTCTCCCAGGCTGGTGTAAAGGCGGTTGGCAATACGTTGTGCTAGTTCCGGGGTGGCGTTACCAGCAAATAGCTTCATATCAGGCACGAGAAGAACCTCAGGCTTTGCGTCCAGAGAATGAACGGCATGACTGTAACCGGCGCGTACGGTCATGTGCGTTCACACGGGTGTGTTGATGCGAAACGTGCAGTGTCCGGAACGTGGTGACACTGTCACGCATTCGCTAATCGCCTCGCAGGGTACGCTGTAGCGGCGAAACATTTACGCCCCGGGCTACAAATGCGCGTACCCCATTCGGGGCAAGCTCCAGCACCTGGCGGGCAGCAGACTCGGTGTCGAATTCAGCAAACACACAAGCGCCCGTGCCAGTCAGGCGTGACGGCGCGTATTCTAGCAGCCAGGAAACAAGCTCATCAACCTCACGAAAACGTTTTCTTACCACTGCTTCACAATCATTGGTGAAGGGTGATGCTAAAAGCGTCGATAAACTGCGCGATGGAGTATCTCGCGTCAGTTCGGGGTCGTTGAATACTACTGGGGTGCTGATATTCACGCCGGGATGGGCGACAAGATACCACTTTTCTTCCGGCTCTGCGGGATGAAGTTGTTCACCCACCCCCTGGGCGAAGGCCGCGAAGCCCTGGACAAACACCGGCACATCCGCGCCCAGCTTCACGCCCATCGCCGCCAGCTCATCTGGCGTGAAGCCGGTTTGCCACAGATGATTCAGCGCCACCAGCACGGTTGCCGCATCAGAGGAGCCGCCACCGAGACCGCCACCCATGGGCAGGTTTTTCTCAACGGCAATCTGCGCGCCCGCGTGAGCGGACAGGCGATGGTTATCCTGCGCCGCCTGTTTCAGCATGTTTGCGGCGCGGACAATCAGGTTATCCGCATCCGCAACGCCTGCCACGGGCGTTAACAGAGTAATCGAGCCGCTTTGATCGACAGTAATCTGCAGCTGGTCACCGTAATCAAGAAACTGAAACAGCGTCTGCAGGTTGTGATAGCCGTCGGGACGACGGCCGGTGATGTAGAGAAAAAGATTCAGTTTTGCCGGGGCAGGCCAGTGGGTGATCATTGAACGGTCCAGCCGTCCATACGCAGTTTAATCCGCTGGTCACCCTCTTTCAGCTCCAGGCTCGAAGGCAGCGGCGGGGTGACTTTGCTGTCGTAGCCCGCAATAGAGACCTGCCAGTTCTGACCGTCGCGGCTGTAGTTCAGGCTGCTCAGCTGATAGCTCTCATTGAGCTGATAGTCGGTGGCATCGCCTGGCAGACCCATCATCCACTGGCGCAGATTCGCCAGCGGAATGTTCATGCCGGTCAGCTGCGAAATCATTTTCTGCGCATCGTTGCTGACGTAACGCTTGCCTTTGTTATCGACGATCTGTACCACCGAGCCCTGCGCATCCAGCTGCAGTTCGGTGCTGCCCAGCGGATTGGTCAGCAGCAGGCGATAGCGATCGGGCGCGGTCTGCTGCCAGTTGAAGCGGGCATAGACTTTCTGCTTGTCAGAAAGATAGGCAAAGGCGCCGCGGGTCTGATAGTGCGTGACCTTTGAGACCGCCTGCTGATGCTGTTGCCACTGTGGCGCGGTAACGCTGGGGCCCGGGCCTTGCGGTTTGTTGACGCTACAGGCTGCCAGCAGAACGCTGGCAAGGGGCAAAAGGCGCAACAGATTGCGTGGTGAATTAAGCATCAAGTGGTCATCTCCTCGGACACATTTATTATTCGTAACGGATAACGCTAACCGTCCCGGTTTTAACCGTCAATGCTGTTATGCAGCAAATTGAGCACGATCGGGTTAATCTTATTACAGTCATAGCCTTTGTATGGCTTTTCTTGATCTGCCGCATCTTGTAGAATGCGCCTCACAAAACCCTGACATTATTGGGACATCCCAACCAAAACCGCTATGACGCTGCTCGCTCTCGGAATCAATCACAAGACAGCCCCCATTGCTCTGCGCGAACGCGTCTCGTTCGGGCCGGAGACGCTTGAGCAGGCGTTAAACAGCCTGTTATCACAGCCAATGGTGCAGAGCGGCGTGGTGTTGTCCACCTGTAACCGGACTGAACTCTACCTGAGTGTAGAGCAGCAGGCGGATTTACAGGCGCGTCTGGTGAGCTGGTTATGCAATTATCATCAGCTGGATGAAGAGGATGTGCGAAACAGCCTCTACTGGCATCAGGATAACGAGGCGGTCAGTCATCTGATGCGCGTTGCCAGTGGGCTCGATTCACTGGTGCTGGGCGAACCGCAGATCCTCGGTCAGGTCAAAAAAGCCTTTGCCGACTCCTCACGCGGTCAGGCGCTGAGCAGTGAACTGGAACGCATGTTCCAGAAAACCTTCTCGGTTGCCAAACGCGTACGTACGGAAACCGATATTGGTGCCAACGCGGTGTCGGTGGCGTTTGCCGCCTGTACGCTGGCCCGTCAGATCTTCGAATCGCTCTCTTCCGTCAATGTCTTGCTGGTTGGTGCAGGTGAGACCATTGAGCTGGTGGCGCGTCATCTGCGTGAACATCAGGTCAATAATCTGATCATCGCCAACCGTACCCGCGAACGCGCCGAAACGCTGGCGTCGGAAGTGGGTGCAGAGGTGATCACCCTGGCGGAGATCGACGCCCGTCTGGCAGAAGCCGACATTATTATCTCGTCAACCTCCAGTCCGCTACCGATTATCGGTAAGGGGATGATGGAGCGCGCGCTGAAAGCACGACGTAACAAACCAATGCTGCTGGTCGATATTGCGGTTCCGCGCGACGTAGAGCCGGAAGTGGGCGACCTGCCTAACGCCTATCTCTACAGCGTGGATGACCTGCAGGCGATCATCGAGCAGAACCTGGCGCAGCGCAAAGCGGCCGCGGTTCAGGCCGAAAGCATCGTGGTTCAGGAAAGCAGCGAATTCATGGCGTGGCTGCGCTCACAGGGCGCGGTGAATACGATCCGTGAATATCGTTCTCAGGCGGAAGAGATCCGCGCTGAGCTGGAAGGCCGTGCGCTGCAGGCGCTGCAGCAGGGTGCCGATCCGCAGAAAGTCATGCAGGAACTGGCGCACAAGCTGACCAACCGTTTAATACACGCTCCAACCAAATCACTTCAGCAGGCCGCCCGCGACGGCGATAATGAACGCCTGCAGATTTTACGCGACAGCCTGGGTCTCGATTAGGCACACCGCTGTCGCCACCTGTTACGGGAATCCCACATTTAAATGAAAACCTCTATAGTTGCCAAACTGGAAGCCCTGCAGGAGCGCCACGAAGAAGTGGAAGCGATGCTGGGCGATGCAGGCGTGATCGCCGATCAGGAGCGTTTCCGTGCGCTGTCACGCGAATATGCTCAGCTGACCGATGTGACCCGTTGCTTCCGCGACTGGCAGCAGGTGCAGGAAGATATCGAAACCGCGCAGCAGATGCTCGACGATCCTGAAATGCGTGACATGGCTCAGGAAGAGTTGCAGGAAGCGCGTGAGAAGAGTGACGTGCTGGAGCAGCAGTTGCAGGTTCTGTTGCTGCCGAAAGATCCGGATGATGAGCGCGCCTGTTTTATCGAAGTGCGCGCCGGAACCGGCGGCGATGAAGCGGCGATTTTCGCCGGCGATCTCTTCCGCATGTACAGCCGCTATGCCGAAGCGCGTCGCTGGCGCGTGGAGATCATCAGCGCCAACGAAGGCGAGCATGGCGGTTACAAAGAAGTGATTGCCCGCGTCACCGGCGAAGGTGCCTATGGACGCCTGAAGTTTGAGTCAGGCGGCCATCGCGTGCAGCGCGTCCCGGAGACCGAATCCCAGGGCCGCATTCACACCTCAGCCTGTACCGTTGCCGTGATGCCGGAAATCCCGGAAGCGGAACTGCCGGAAATCAATGCGGGCGATCTGAAGATCGATACTTTCCGCTCATCCGGCGCAGGCGGTCAGCACGTTAACACCACCGACTCCGCTATTCGTATTACCCACCTGCCAACCGGTATCGTGGTGGAGTGTCAGGACGAACGTTCACAGCATAAAAACAAAGCCAAAGCGCTGGCGGTGCTGGGCTCGCGTATTCATGCTGCAGAGATGGCCCGCCGTCACGCCGCCGAAGCCAGTACCCGACGCAACCTGCTGGGCAGCGGCGATCGTTCTGACCGTAACCGTACCTACAACTTCCCGCAGGGCCGCGTGACCGATCACCGTATCAACCTGACCATCTACCGTCTGGATGAAGTGATGGAAGGGAAACTCGACAGCCTGATTGAGCCGATTGTTCAGGAGTACCAGGCCGATCAGCTGGCGGCGCTGGCTGGTCAGGATTAATGGATATTCGTCACTGGCTGAAACAGGCGGTCGCCACGCTGTGCGGTGGTGACAGTCCGAAGCGTGACGCAGAGATCCTGTTAGGTTTTGTGACCAGCAAATCACGCAGCTGGTTAATCGCCTTTGATGAAACGGTGCTCAGCGAAGAACAGCTGACGCAGCTGGATAGCCTGCTGGCGCGTCGCGCCCGCGGTGAGCCGGTGGCGCATCTGGTGGGCGAACGCGAGTTCTGGTCGCTGCCATTGCGCGTCAATGACGCCACGCTGATCCCGCGCCCGGATACCGAACTGCTGGTTGAACAGGCGCTGGCACATCTGCCCGCGACACCGGCAACCATTCTGGACATGGGCACCGGCACCGGAGCGATTGCGCTGGCGCTGGCCAGCGAGCGTCCCGATTGTCAGGTGACCGGCGTGGATCGCATTGAAGCCGCCGTTGAACTGGCGAGCAGTAATGCGCAGCAGCTCAGCCTCACCAACACCACCTTTCTGCTCAGTCACTGGTTCCAGGCGCTGACGCCACAGCGCTTTACCCTCATTGTCAGCAACCCACCCTATATAGATGCCAGCGATGTTCATCTGGAGCAGGGTGACGTGCGCTTTGAACCGCGCAGCGCGCTGGTGGCGGATGAAGCGGGACTGGCGGATCTGCGTACGCTGATCGAGCAGGCACCCACGTGGCTGCTGCCGGGTGGCTGGCTGCTGCTGGAACATGGCTGGCAGCAGGGCGAGGCGGTGGCCACGCTGATGCGGCAAAAAGGCTATCACGCCGTGGAAACCGTCGATGATTACGGTGGCAATCCGCGTGTGACCTTAGGCCAGTTCCCTTCATAAAAGCGCTTTGAAAAGGATTCATGATGTTCGCCTTTTATCCCCTGATTAAAAATCTGCACATCTTAACGGTGGTGCTTACCGTGACGCTGTTCCTGCTGCGGTTTTACTGGCTGCGCCGTGGATCGGCAATGATGACGAAACGCTGGGTGCGCATCCTGCCGCACGCTAACGACACCCTGTTACTGGTGACCGGCGTCTCGCTGGTGATGATTACCCACTTCTATCCCTTTACACCGCAAGGAAGCTGGCTGACGGAGAAGCTTTTAGCGGTTATCATCTACATCGCCTTAGGATTTGTGGCATTGAGTCGCCGTCCACGCACTGATCGCACCCGCTGGATCGCTTTTCTGGTAGCGTTAATCGCCCTGGTGGCCATCATTAAGCTGGCGCTGACCAAAATGCCGTTATGGGGATAGCATGACCTCGACCGAACAATTAGATTTCAGCCAGACACCGCTGTGTGAAGCGGTGATTGGTGCCACGCTTGCCATCCGCGCCGATTTCCCGGCGTTGTCGGTGGAAGCACAACTTGCGGCGTTAGTCGCCGAAGCACGTGACTATGTCAGCCATACTGAAGATGCTGACATGCAGCTCGAAAAGCTGCTGGAACTGTTCTATCGCCAGTGGGGATTTTGCGGTGCCAGTGGCGTCTACAATCTTTCTGATGCCCTCTGGATCGACAATGTGCTGAAGACCCGCCGGGGCACGGCGGTGTCACTGGGCGTTATCCTGCTGCACATCGCCGCCGAGCTGGAACTGCCGCTGATGCCGGTGATCTTCCCGACGCAGCTGATTCTGCGCGCCGACTGGATTGATGGCGATAAGTGGATGATCAACCCGTTTAATGGGGAAACGCTTGACCGGCACACGCTGGAAGTGTGGCTCAAAGGCAATATCAGCCCGACAGCGCGTCTGTATGACGACGATCTCGACGAAGCCAAAACCGTCACCGTGATGCGCAAGATGCTCGACACGCTGAAAGCGGCGTTGATGGAAGAGAAGAAGATGGAGCTGGCGCTGAACGTCAGTCAGGTGCTGTTGCGTATCGATCCTGACGATCCCTACGAAATCCGCGATCGCGGTTTGATCTACGCGCAGCTGGAGTGCGAACATATCGCCCTGAATGATTTAACGTACTTCGTTGAGCAGTGTCCTGAAGACCCGGTCAGCGAAATGATCAAAGTTCAGATTCACGCAATCGAACAAAAACAGGTCACGCTGCACTAAGCGGACCCACTGAAAAGGAAAGGGCATGACACAGAAAGTCGTGAGTATTGGCGATATCAAAGTTGCAAACGATCTGCCATTTGTGCTGTTTGGCGGGATGAACGTACTGGAGTCGCGCGACCTGGCGATGCGCATCTGCGAACACTACGTTACCGTCACCAGTAAGCTTGGTATTCCTTACGTATTCAAAGCGTCATTTGATAAAGCGAACCGCTCCTCTATTCACTCCTATCGTGGCCCTGGCCTGGAAGAGGGGATGAAGATTTTCCAGGAGCTGAAGCAGGCTTTCGGCGTCAAAATTATCACGGATGTGCATGAAGCGTCCCAGGCGCAGCCGGTCTCTGAAGTGGTTGATGTGATCCAGCTGCCCGCGTTCCTGGCGCGTCAGACTGACCTGGTGGAAGCGATGGCGAAAACCGGCGCGGTGATCAACGTCAAGAAGCCCCAGTTCGTCAGCCCGGGTCAGATGGGCAACATCGTTGATAAGTTCGCTGAAGGTGGCAACGAGCAGGTCATCCTGTGCGATCGCGGCAGCAATTTCGGCTACGACAATCTGGTTGTCGACATGCTCGGCTTTAACGTGATGAAGAAAGTCACCAAAAACAGCCCGGTGATTTTCGATGTCACCCATGCGCTGCAGACGCGCGATCCGTTTGGCGCAGCATCAGGCGGTCGTCGTGCTCAGGTGGCTGAGCTGGCGCGTGCCGGTATGGCGGTTGGCATTGCCGGTCTGTTTATCGAAGCGCACCCGGATCCTGAACACGCCCTGTGTGACGGCCCATCCGCGTTGCCGCTGGATAAGCTGGAGCCATTCCTGGTGCAGATGAAAGCGATTGACGATCTGGTGAAAAGCTTCCCGGAACTCGATACCAGCAAATAAGTTTGCTGCAAAAAAAGAGCGATTAATCGCTCTTTTTTTTCGCCTGAAATCCGGTGACGTTACAGCATGATGGTCATCAGATAACCGATAAACAACGCCAGATGCGCGGCTCCATTCAGTACATTTGTGCGTCCGGTCGAGAAGGAGAGCTGACAGAGAATCAGCGACGCCATCATAATCACCATCTGCGGCGGCTCCAGACCAAATATCAGCTCCTGTCCGGTCAGGGTGGCGATAATGGTTACCGCCGGTACCGTGAGTGAGATGGTCGCCAGCACCGAACCAAAGAAGAGGTTCATGGCGCGCTGCACCTGATTCATCAGCACGGCCCTGATCGCCCCCAGGCCTTCCGGTGAGAGGATCAGCAGGGCCACCAGGAAACCGGTAAACTGTGCCGGTGCATTCAGATCCGTCAGCAGGCTTTCCAGCGTATTAGCATTCATCTTGGTCACGGCAATGACCGCAATCAGATGCACGATCAGCCAGCTGGTATGCCAGAAGCTGCTGTGGGCAGAGGGTTTGCCATGATGCGGGTCGCCATCATCGCTCTCATCTTCATGCTCATAGACAAACAGGCTCTGGTGGGTTTTGGTCTGAATCAGCAGGAACACGCCATACATCGCCGCTGAAATCGCCGCGATCAGCAGTGCCTGAGTGACAGAGAAATTACCGCCCGGCAGTGCGTTGGGAAACACCAGTACCAGAATCGCCAGGGGAAAGATAGCGATCAGATATTGCTTCACGCCCGCCAGATTCACGTATTGCGTCGCAAACTTATTACCGCCCAGCAGCAGCGCAAAGCCAACCAGTCCACCGGTTACAATCATCACGATCGAATAGAGCGTATCGCGCATCAGCCCGGGTGCGGCATCGCCGGTCGCCATCAGCGCCGAGATCAGGCTCACTTCCAGAATCACCACGGACAGACTCAGGATCAGAGAGCCATAGGGCTCGCCCAGCCGGTGCGCCAGCACGTCGGCATGTCGTACAACGCTAAAGGCGCTGCTCAGAATGGCAACCAGCGCCACTAAGTTGATACCGACTACAATCGGAAATGATGTGGTTGCACCAAAAAAATAGAGTATACCCAGCGTGATAAGGGGAAGTATCAGCGAGAATTCCTTGTGACGTGTTTTTTCATGTGAAGGCATTCACCATCCTCTCTGGTTAATGATTATCCGGACACAGCGAGTGCTGCTGTTAGAAATATAATCAGTTTTAGGGCAGGGCGCAGTTTATCTTTTCACCGGTCCGAACGGGAAAAATTTACTGCTTTTTACTTAAATGCAATAAATGGTCGAAGCAGTATTAACCTGAAGTTATCTCAAATATTGCAATATTAATCAGGCGACAACAATTTCTCTTTACCCACCTATCTGACCGTCAAACGCCGGAAAATATGCTTATCATTGTAACTTGTGTCGCCTGTTTCTGGTTTTTAATTTGAAGGGGAGATAAGTGGCTGTTTGTATTTTTATTCTGTTGCGCCAGGCTTAACAGGAATCCATAAACTGAGGAGCCGTTATGCCTTACTCTAAACGAACCGACTTACCTGACAACGTAAAACACGTGCTTCCCGCGCATGCGCAGGATATCTATCAGCAGGCATTTAACAGCGCGTGGGAAGAATATAAAGAAGCTAAGGATCGACGGGGCGATGATTCGCGGGAAGAGGTGGCGCACAAAGTCGCCTGGGCAGCCGTGAAGAAAGAGTATGAAAAAGGTGATGACGATAAGTGGCATCCTAAACGTTAATGCCGTCGCTAGCCTGTTCACGCCAAAGGGCCAGGATTATCTGGCCCTTTTTTCATCTTCGCTATAAGGTTTATCTGGTTTTTTTTGACCTGCGACCGGAATCACGCTTGTAACCCCGCGCGGAAATAGATTAATGTCAATTTGATGAACGAAACGCAGCGCCGTTTTGGAGATCATGTTACAGGAGCCATTCTGCAGGACGCCGTTGACGTTGAGGAGGTCGCATTGCTTACCCGGGAATTTCTATTAAAAGCGGATTGTAAAACGTCGTTCGGGGATATCGAAGAGGCGTTGCTCTGGAGTTGCGAGCAGCGCGCGGCCTCGCTGGCAGCCACGCTGGCCTGTCGTCCCGATCACAGCCCGGTATGGATCTTTGGTTACGGCTCGCTGATGTGGAACCCGATTTTTGAGGCGGATGAAGTGGCGTCCGGTTCGCTGGAGGGCTGGCACCGTGCTTTCTGCCTGCGGCTGATTGCCGGACGTGGCACCGCCACGCATCCCGGCCGTATGCTGGCGCTGAAGCAGGGTGGCAGAACCACGGGTCTGGCGTTTCGTCTGCCGGAAGAGCGGCTGCATGAAGAGCTGGCGCTGCTGTGGAAGCGTGAGATGATCACCGGCTGCTATCTTCCAACCTGGTGTGAATTACAGCTGGAGGATGGTCGCAGCGTCACTGCGCTGACCTTTATTATGGATCCGCGTCATCCGTTGTATGAATCGGACTCCTGCCCGGAGGCGATTGCGCCATTGATTGCTGCGGCCAGCGGCCCGCTGGGCTCGAATGCGCAATATCTGTTTGCTCTGGAAGAGGAGCTGACCCGGCGCGGCATGGAGGAGGAGAGTCTGAGCCGGCTGGCCCATCAGGTGCGGACACTGCAGCAAGCCTGTCTGAAGCAGGCCTGAACCGGGGCATAAGCAGAGTAAAAGGGCGCGACAGTGTCGCGCCCTTTTACGATCCGGCTGCGGGTTACCGGGCTTAGTTACCCGGATTAATCAGCCAGGTACCGGGCTTATCGATGGTCAGGGATTGTGTGTGCGTCTCACTGCCATTCTTAACGTCAATTTTGTACTGTCCCGCCGCCAGATTCAGTGCGGCAAATCCGCTGCTGCCCGGTTTTACCTCAACCGGCTGTCCGTTAAGCACCACGCTTTCACCGCTCTCCAACTTAAGATAGACGGTCGCCAGCGCGGCCGGAACGGCAGCGGCTGACGGAATCGATGCGGGCGCCTGCGTCATGGCTGAGCTATTGTTAACCACTTCCGGTGTGGCACTGTGGCGATTCGCCAGCCAGATGGCGACAACCACGGCCAGAATAGCCACGGCAGCCAGGCCCAGCAATCCAGGCGACAGTTTACGCACCGTGCGCGGCGTCACCGGCTCGGCGGACGCGGCGGCATGATTCATCGCCATCACCACCGGCGCAGCAGCCTCAACCGGCTCCTCGACCGGCAGAGCAGGCGACTCGCCCGGCACCGGGAAGCTGTTTACCACCGCTTCCACATCACTGACCGGCAGATCAATCAACGCGGCAAAGGCATCAATCGTTTGTGGGCGGTCGCCTGGCTTCATTGCCAGCGCGCAGTCAATGGCATGCAGCAGCGGCAGTGAGTAGCCTTCTGGCTGGCGTTCCACCAGCGGCTGATAATTATCTTCAATGCAGCGCACCACGCTGACCGGCGGCGGATTACCGGTAATCAGGTTATGCAGCACCGCGCCCAGGGCGTAGATATCGGTCCACGGCCCCTGTTCAACTTCACCCTCTTCGCTGTACTGCTCAATTGGCGCAAAGCCAGGTTTAAGCATGATTTCCGTTTCGTCAGAGAGGTTGCCAATCTCCTTACGCGCCGAGCCAAAATCGAGCAGAACCGGCAGCTGGTTCTCCTGAATCTGAATATTGTCGAGCGAGATATCGCGATGCAGATAGCCGGCCTGATGGATGGTGCTGATGGCACCCAACAGCGGCGGCAGCAGGCGGCGGATCCAGGCTTCAGTGATCGACGCCGGGCTGGTTACCTGCCACTCTTTCAGCGTCATACCGCTGTAGTAGAGCGTGCCCATATAGGCTGTGCCGTTCTGCTCCCAGAAGCGCAGCACGTGCAGCAGTCCCGGATGGTTAAAGCGGGCCAGCAGACGCGCTTCCTGAATAAAGCTGGTGAGCCCGGCATTAAACAGCTTCTGGAAACGCTCACCGCGCAGCTCCAGCGTTAAGTCGGCGGCACGGACTGCCAGCGACACCGGCATGTACTCTTTGATTGCAATAGTGCGTTCAAGCTGGTGATCCCACGCGCGATAGACGATGCCGAAGCCGCCGCCTCCGATCACTTCCTTGATCTCAAACTCATTGAAACGGTATCCGTCAGGCAGGGCATTCGGAACGGTTTTCGGATTATCATTTGCCGACATAGTGAACTCTCTGTACACGGCCTGCTCGCCAGGCTGCGCGGTAATTAATTGATGTTACGCCAGGCACCAATGGCAGGATCAACCAGATCCGCGTGCAGGGTGTCGATGAGTAACACATTCACTTTTTGCTGTGGCATGAAATAGGGCGCCCAGTGGCTGCGCAACGTATCAACTCGCGATTTCACAGCGTCAGCATCCTGCTGCGCAGCATTCTTATCCATCTTTATCAACAGGGCACCATTGAAGCGCCAGACATGTTGTTTGGCATCAAAGGGCAGCACCAGCCAGCTATCATTCGCATCCGGGCGTGTCACAATCATGCGCTGATTGTTCGCGGCGATAACCTCCAGCTTGCTGTCCGGGATCGTCAGATTGGCGATGGGATAGCCCTGATAAAAGGTGACTGCCACCGGCGTTGGGTGGTCTGGGGTCGCCAGCATCAACTCACTTTTGCCTTCTGCCCAGCCATCCGGTGAGCACTGCTGCTTGCTGACATCCGGGATAAACAGGGTCTGGGCATTTTCATCCCAGGCGGTGCGAAAATGGCAGCCGCTGGGGAGATCAAAATGTTGCAGCGGCGTGCTGTTGGCGGGCCGAGACAGGTCAAGCGGTGCAGCATTACTCTCACTGGCGCTGGCGGTGGCATCTGCCATCACGATAGGACGCCAGTTCTGCAGCTTACTGGCGCTGCCGCTGGCCAGTACGCCACCCTCTTTACTGGTCATCTGCCAGGGCAGCTCGTCCAGTAATCCGCACTGATTAGCGAGCAGGGTGCCGACGCGCGGTAAAAAGGTGGTCAGCACCGCCGAATCCTTACTTTTGCCGGAGACGATGCGCAGTGGCAGCGTCTCTTTGCACCAGTCGTCAGGCGCTTTACTCACCACATTATCGATATAGACCTCCAGCGCCAGGCTGGGGGAGTAAACAACCCGATAATTTTCAGCCTGGGCGTGAAAGGCAATCAGCAGGGTGATGATGCCGGGCAACCACAGTTTCATAAGGATCCTTGGAATCAAAAACGAGGCGGCAGAAAGCGCGCCGAATCAGCCAGTGAATAGAGCAGCGTTGCCTCCTCCGGCTCACCAATCCAGACCGCCAGTGCGCTGAGATTATCTTTCTTAACGTTGCGGCTTACCGCCTGTTCCATCAGAGCCAGCCACTCCTCGCAGGCATTCACCATGCGCAGCGCCTGTTCCATTTCATGACTGGCCAGATTCAGCCAGAAGCCATCGGTGCAGACCAGAAACGCGTCGCCATCCTCCAGCGCAATCTCCTGCGAAAAGCTTACTAAGCGAGGCGGTTCAGCGCCGAGCGCATTATAGAGTAAATTACTGTTAATGCCGGTATTTTCATAGCCCGCTTCTTTCAGCTGCTGGGCCAGACTGTGATCGCGAGTGACCTCATGAAGCACGCCGCGGCGGAAGTGGTAAACCCGGCTGTCACCGGCATGCGCCCACCATGCGCGCTGTTTTTCGCGGTCAATAAACAGGGCCGCCAGCGTGGTGCTCATGCGTGAATATTTCGGATTTTTACCCTGTGCCTCATGCAGCGCTAAGCGGCACTGTTCAATCGCCTGATGGGTTATCTCCGGCGTCAGATCGGCGTGCGCCTGTAACTGGCTCAGCAGGGTGTCACGCACCAGCTGCGCCGCCATCTCGCCGCCGGGCAGACCGGCCACGCCGTCGCAGACCACAAAGCAGGCTTTACGCTCATCCAGCTCTGCGCCGGTGCGATCCTGATTCTCATCGCGTAGCCCCTGCTGGCAGCGGCTGGCAAAAACGATTTTCATGGTTCATCTACCCGCGTCTGAGAGTCCTTATACTGATTCACCTCCATGTCATAGGCATGGAGAAAGGCCTCGCCAAACAGCGTATGGAAATCATCTTCGATCTCTCCGGCCGTACGCTGATAATTACGGGTGAAGTAGTCCCACAGCGCCGCCTTCTTCATGGCGGAAAAGGGCATTTTTGACACCACGCCATCGGCACGCGCCTGCTCCTCCAGCCGCTGCGGATTAAAGGATTGCAGCATCGCCGCAATAATGGCGCGGATACCGGCAATCATCCCCAGCTGGTGGGCCTGCAAATCGACCAGGGCATCGCGTACCGCCTGTTCCGGCGGCATAAACCCGGGCATCTGGCTCTGGTACATCTGCATCAGCACGGTTTTGCCGGAGGGCAGGATCTTGAACGGATTGTTGGCCTCATTCAGGATCATCGTCATGTCCGCTTTGACACCACGCTTGAGAATGGATCGCGAAGAGAGCAGCGCGACGGTGCCCTGGGAAAAGAGGCTCAGCATCCGGCCAGTAATGCGCATCTGCTCTTCATCCACCGGCGTGGCGTGACCGTTGCTCAGCCCCATCCCCTCCAGCAGTGCGGCGATTAGCCGATCCTGATCCACCGGCTGCGCCGTCAGCGCCCGACGCGGCTCGCTGGCCTGGGGATCGATAGCCAGTCGCGCATCGTTGTGGCGCTCGTGGCGTGAGGGCGTTGCCTCACTGACCAGCAGCCGGTCCTCAACCTCATGATGTTCGTGGATGCCCAGCGGATTCGCGGGCTGAGCGCTGTCGCCAGCAAACAGCGCCAGCGGATCGCTCTGCGTGTCGTGGCAGGCGGGGTCTCGTACTTCCAGCGCATAGTCACCGATGCGCAGCGCATCGCCATGCTTCAGCACGACCTGCATGCCGCGACCCAGGGTAATGCCGTTATGCTCCACCGGGGTCACGCTGCCCTGGTTCGTCAGACGGCACTCTCCGTCATGCGACAGGTGAACCAGCGCCTGCAGACGCGAAATGGCCCGAGTCTCATCTGGCAGCACCAGATCGTTGTCCTGACTGCGGCCAATGGTGCCGCCAGGCGGTTGAAACGCGACGCTTCTGACCGGAACATCCGTAGTGCATTGCACAATGGTAAATTGCATGAGTTATCCCAGATTGAACGGCAAACGCTTCCGGCCTCACTCGAACATGGGAGGATAGAGGCCATTACGTCCCGGCTGTGAACCTGCCGCCGGGTTAAACAGTAACGAAAACAGTTGCGCGGTGAGGTTGCCGCTGTGCTTGTGGGTCGCGTGGGCAAAACCATCACTGCGGTTACTCCACCAGTAGCTCATATGCTGCTGAGGGTCGAAACGTTCAGCCACTTCACGCCAGCTCAGCGTGCAGGGCAGATCCTGAAAACCGATCACATCCATGATTTCAGAGGGCTTCCTGGCCGGCACCAGCAGCGGTGGTAAAGCCTGTATCTGCTGCTCTAACTGCTCGCCGTTCAGCGGTGTCTGAACCGCCCGTAACAGTGTCGCGCCCAGATCCTGAAACCAGTCGCCGGAAATGGTCAGCTGAGCAGGATGCCACTGAGCCAGCGTGAAGCTGTGCAGGGCCAGCAGCGGCCAGGCGCGTCCGACGCGGTCACAGGAGGGCAGCAGACAGCCCATCTGTATCTGCGGCCGGGTCGCGGTAACCGGCAGCACAAAGTTCCACACCGGCGCGTGGAGAAAGTCCGCGCTGTAGGAATACGCCTGCTGATGCCAGTGCATTAATCCCTGCTGGAACCAGTGATTCCACGGGCTAATCTGTTGCTCGCTCAGTCGATGGTGCAGAAAGTCACCGGTCGACGGCAGCTTGCCATACCAGCCGGGGGCCGTGTAAGCAGCCATGTTCACCTCACCATTACTCGCTATGCGAGTTTGATTGCGGGGCCGGGTGCCGCGGCGCTACCGCCAGCATGCCGCCCGCCTGGTCCGCAATTTTCAGATTCTCTGCAAGCTTGCGCATCATCAGTGCATTATCACGTGCATAAGGCGACGACTGAATCTGCTGATCCAGCAGCTGGCTCAGGTGCCAGTCAAGCTGCTGCAGGTCACGGGCGCTTACCGTATCGGGCAGTGAGCGCTGTAAATTTTGCAGCAGCCAGGCCCGTAAAAATTCGCCATCATAATTACGCGGTTGATAGAGCATCTGATAGGCGCGCAGCGCATTGCGGCTGTAGGCGTTATCATCACCCGGGTCGTTGCGCAGGATATTCGTGATCTGCTGCGCCACACGCGGCAGCAACAAAGACTTAAGCGCATTTTGATAAAGCACCCAGGCGGCATCGCTAATCTGATTACCCCGGTATAAGCCCGCCCGCATAGTAAGCGGCGGATTATCGAGGGAAAAGCGCGCCGAGAGCGGCAACTTCACCAGGTTATTCAGAAAGGGTAGCAGATCAAAAATATTATCAGCAGGCTGATGAATCACCTGCTGACTTTGCTCACGGATAAGTGGTACCCGTGCGGCAACCTGCTGCAGATACTGTTGATTCTGGTAGTAACTGATGCCCCACAGGCTGGAGGCGATCAGCAGGGCGCCTGCCAGCACGCCGTAGCCAATCCAGTGGAACAGCTGATTACGGTACTCCCAGCGGCGATTACTGCCGGCCAGGCCGCTCTCTTTGAATATCAGATCGCTGAGCAGGTCACGAATAAAGAAGCTCTGGCCTTTGTTGCCGGGAATCGGACTGTTGCGATTAACGCTGTCCCAGGCCGCGATCGAGTGATCGCCCGCCTGACGCAACTGCAGTTTGCGGCTCAGTTCACCCATCACCCGATCAAACGGCAGGCCTTCCTGGGTGCCGCTGGTGAAGAAGAGGCCGCGCGGGCTCCAGGCGACCGCATCCTGATGGTCAGAAAAAACGATATCCAGATATTCGTTCAGCAGTGGACGCAGCGAGGCGAACTCCTGCGGGAAGAGGAAGCACTCAGCGCGCTCGTTCAGGTCGCGCTCATGGGTCATCTGCTCCGCCAGTTGTTGCTGGAGCTGCTGTTCCAGCCGCTGAAACTGCTGGCCAAAATGGCGATGCCAGTCATCTTTGTGCGGCTTGCCCAGCTCCCAGTTGAACGTGAAGCCCCAGATAGCGTCACGCCGCGCTTTATCAATCGAGCCGAAGTAGCTCATAAAGCCTTTCAGCAGATCGGTTTTGGTGACCATCACATAAACCGGGAAGTGAATACCGGTCTGCTGATGCAGTTCTGCCATGCGCTCACGCAGCGCGCTGGCCTGGGCGAAACGCGCCTCGGCTGAGTCACTCAGCAGATCGGCGACGCTGATGGTCATGATCACACCGTTAATCGGCTGGCGGGTGCGATAGCGTTTCAGCAGGTTGATAAAGCTGTGCCATTCCGCGGCATCTCGCACGCGCTGGCTCTCCTGCAACGCATAACGACCGGCGGTATCAATCAGCACCGCGCTGTCAGTAAACCACCAGTCACAGTTGCGGGTGCCCCCGACACCGCGGACCGCATTTTTGCCCAGCGTATCGGTCAGCGGGAAATCGAGGCCGGCATTAAACAGTGCGGTGGTTTTACCAGCGCCGGGCGCACCCATGACCAGGTACCAAGGCAGCTGATAGAGATAATTAGCGTTAAAGCGTGAGAGCAGGTTCCCGCTGTGACGACGGCCAAACTGGGTGCGTTTCAGCTGCATCGCAGCTTCGCTGAAGCGCTGGTTGAGCCGCTCTTCGGTCATCTGACGTTCCGCCGGGTCGTCGTTGCCCGACAGCTGAAGCTGGGTCAGTAAGCGGCTGTTGAACCAGGCACGATAGAGCGACGGGATCAGTTGGAACAGGATCCAGAGAAAATAGAGAGCGCTCACGGTAAGCTGGCGAGGCAGTACGGGTTCCAGGGGGCGCGATTCGCCCCATGACCAGAACGGTCCCAGCATCCAGACCAGGCAGCTCAGCGCCGTGACGCCAATAAAGCTCCACAGCAGGCGATGCGTTAGCAGCAGGCGAAGGGAGGCGCGCATTATTGTGCTCCTTGATGATTACTGAGCGTTTCAGGCGCGGCAAACAGGGTGATTTCAACACGGCGGTTGCGGGTCCGGTTTTCGCTGCTGTCGTTGGGCAGCAAGGGGTCGCTGTCGCCGCGGCCTTCGGAGCGAACCGTATGACCGTCAGCCAGTTGCAGTTGTAACAACTGGGTGATGGCGCGGGCGCGGGCAAATGAGAACTCATAGCTGGAGGCAAAGCGGCTGTTATCCACCGGATGATCATCGGTAAACACCGACACCAGAATGGTCCCTTTGACATCTTTCATTGCGGTTGAGACGCGGGCCAGCAGGGCGCGCCCCACCGGATTGATCACCGTGCCCTGCTCGGCGAACAGTTTGTCCGCGGGGATGATCACTTTGCTGCCAAAGGCACCATCGCTGACCTCAAGCTGCCCGGCTGCAATCACATCATTCAGGCGCTGACGCAGATCGAGCAGCGCCTGCGGGGAAGAGGGACGACGGCCCGCGGTAATCTGCGGCAGCGGCGTCTGATAGATAGTACGCAGCAGCGGTTCGGCGGCATTGCCGAGACGCCAGTTCAGGCCGCTGTAGATCAGGCAGCCGATCAGTGCGACCAGCATGGCACAGGCCCAGAGCGGCACCATCGGGCGGGCGAGGGTGCTCACCAGCGGATGCACTTCAACCAGTGGCGGTTGCGCTGTCTGGCGCTGGGCACGCGTTTCGTCAATCAGGGTTTTCAGGCGTTTACGGATACCATCGCACTGGGCGCGACCATTTTCACTGCCGCGATAGCGGCCTTCATAGCCCAGCAGCAGACAGTATTGCACCACTTCCAGCAGCCAGAGGTGTTGTTGCGGGCTCTGTGAAATGCGCGACAGCAGTTGAAAGAATTTTTCGCCGCCCCAGCTTTCATTATGGAAGGTCACCAGCATGCCGTTGCCAGACCAGACGCCGCGCGTGCCCCATGGAGTTTGCGCAGCCGCTTCATCGAGCGCGCTGCAGATGCAGTAACGCGCGCCGATAATCATCTCAAACGGCAGCCCTGCCTGTTTACAGCGTTGTTCAAACTGGCGGATTTCATCGATCAGAGACTGGCGCAGGCCCGCAGGGTCATCGTGGGTAGCTGCCTGACGAATTTGCACCACCGCGTTCAGCAGTGGCGCCGCAGCCTGAAGTAAGAGATTCTCATTGCCTGAGGGGGTCGCCTCACGCGCAGGGGATTCCACAGTCATTAATTCGTGATCTTCCAGCCAATGGCAAATCCCTGTACCCGCAGCCCGGGACGGTTCTGCGGGCAATATGCGCCGGATTTCATATTCAGTCTAAGATCCAGGTCGCGGTATCGTTAGTCCGGCAGGCTTTGCTGGCGCCGCCGACGGCCACACAGACCTGTTTCGTTTTGCGGGGACGGGGACGATCGCTCTGCACGGTGGCATCGTAACGGCTGCTCTCTACACCCGCTTTTAATGGCACATAACCGATCAGCGGGCCGTCAGCCTGGTCAGCAATCGCCAGCCAGCTGTGTTCCACATTACCTAATACTTCGAACGGTTTACCCGTTTCGAGATAGCGAACCACTTTGCCGCCGTAATCAGGCGAGGTCATGACGGATGCGCCATAAAGCGCCCGCCAGGTCTGATTGACCGGCTCAAATTCAGTCGGTGCCGCGACAGCGTGTCGATGGACCAGTTTGACGCCGTTAATTTCGCTGGTAACCAGCGTATCGTCAGTGACGGGCGGCGGCGGGGCCTTACAGCCTGCCAGGGTAAGAACCGCCAGCAGCGTTAACGCAAGACTCTTTTTCACCATGTTCCTCGTGATCTCATCAAAGTATCTGCATATTGCCAGGCCCGATGCCAGGAGGCGAACTTTATCGCGCCGCATCGTGCCGAAATTCTGTTTTTAAAAAAAGGGTCAGATTACATCGGGATAGTAACGCATTCAGTTTACCTAAGACTTTTGAGAATTCAAACCATTGCACCCGCTGCCGATGCGTGATAGCAGGCGCTTTTCAGGCAGGCTGCGATGTAAGAAAAGCACCAGGCAATGTGATAGTTAAATCGAACTGAATTATCGCAGAGACAAACTGGTTGAGAACAGTGCCGCGCATTCTGACATGCAATGAATCCGATTGGAAACTATTAAGATTTACTAATAACTTGTTGCCGAAAAAATTTATCAGTTTGCGTTAAGAAACTTATCAAAATCAGATTTTACGCCCCTGCTCAGACCCTCTTTTTTCAGGAAAGCGGCACGCCTTTTGCTTCTGAAAGGTTTTAACCGCACTGAGGTGAGCAATGAGGGACGCCCTGACCTGGCTGCAGGCATCACGCGCGAGCGATATCGCCAGCCTGCAACGTCTTCTGGAAACCGGCGAGCTGATGGCTGCCGTCAGTGAACTGGTCCATCGGTTGCAGCGGGAACGTGGCGCAAACAATCTCTGGATCTGCTCTGACGGAGCGCTGTTCAGCGCCGAACGTCATGCCCGCCAGCAGGAGGTCAGCGCCGGCCTGGAGCATTTTTATCAGGCGCTGCCGGCCGCCATAGCGCAGCCCGGCTACAGCCGCTTCTGCAACCTGATTGCCGCTGCCCTGCAGGCGCTGGCCGGACTGCCTGCGCTGCGCCAGCAAATCAGCCAGCGTGAGCTTGATCAGGCCGCGGCGATGGCCGCCTTTAACCAGGTTATCCGTACTTTACTCAATCTGGTGTTTGAGGCGGCCGACACCGCCAGCTATCCCGGCATCTCCCGTGCACTGATCGCCCTGTTCAGTTTTATGCAGGGCAAAGAACTGGCCGGGCAGGAGCGGGCCATCGGCTCAGCCGGCTTTGCGGCGCGTCAGTTCACCCCCGACCAGCGCAGCCAGATGGTCGCCCTGATTGCGGCACAGGAGCAGAGCTTTATCACCTTCCGGGAGTTTGCTGACAGCGCCGCGTGTGAATCCTGGCAGCCGCTGGCTCAGGCCAGCCGCGACATCGAACGCCTTCGTCGCATCGCCTGCACCGGCGGCCGTTGTGATGAGACCGGCGCGCTGCACTGGTTTTCCCTGCTCTCTGAGCGGCTGGATCAGATGAAAATGCTGGAGGATGCCCTGACGGCGACATTGATGCAGCGCTGCCGGGCTGCCATTGATCAGGCACAACAGCAGGCGGCAGGAACAGTGGTGCAGGGCGACAGCAATTTTTCGCTTTACGTCTCCGGGGCGGACTGGCTGCCTGGCGCGGCGGCGCTCGACAGCGACGGTCTGGCCCCGCAGCTGGGGCGCTCGGTGCTATCGCTGATTGGCGAACAGTCGCAGCGTTTGCAGCAGCAGGCGGATGAACTGGCGGCGATGCGCGCCTCACTGGACGAGCGGCGGGTGATCGATCAGGCCAAACACTGGCTGATGCAGCAGCAGGGTTTCACAGAAGAGGCCGCCTGGCAGGCATTACGCAAAAGTGCGATGAATCAGAATAAGCGGGTACTGGAGATCGCGCAGGCGGTACTGGCGGTAGCGAAGACCCTGAGCAACTAACCCGGATGAGGTAGCTGCACAACCTTTGTGCGTGATCTGCGTCAGAAACGTGCAAAAACGGTTAATTTTTCAACAGTGCGTCACCGCAGATCGGCATTAAGGCTGTTTCGGCGATCTGGCACATCCTTTGCTTAATCCCTATAGAGAGTACGCATTGCTCCCGCCAATGGCGGTGGGGTCAGTGCTTTGGATAAAGGCGTCCATCCGCAGGCTTCGGCTTGTCGGAGGACGCCTTTTTTTATTTCTGTTCAGGGGCAACAAGATGAGCAAAACGCCATTTTCACTGACACGACGTCAGGCGCTGATCTCCGGCGCCGCGCTGGGTGCGGCCTGGATCGTTCCGGGATTACGAAATGCGGTCTGGGCAGCGGGATCAGATGCGCCAGAAAAAGCGCAGGTGCGGGTCGGCTTTATCCCGCTCACTGACTGCGCTCCGGTGGTGATGGCCTCTGTGAAAGGCTTCGACAAAAAGTATGGTCTCACATTGCAGGTCAGCAAAGAGGCGAGCTGGGCGGCGGTGCGCGACAAACTGACCTCCGGTGAGCTGGATGCGGCGCATGTGCTCTACGGCATGATCTACGCCCTGCAACTGGGCGTAGCGGGTCCGCAGCACGACATGGCGAACCTGATGACGCTCAACCATAACGGCCAGGCGATCACCCTGTCGAACCAGCTGAAAGCCAGTGGGGTCACCGATGCGGCCAGCCTGAAAAAGGCCATTGATGGCAGCGCCAAAGGCAGCTTTACCTTCGCCCATACCTTTCCGACCAGCACCCATGCCATGTGGCTCTATTACTGGCTCGCCAATGCGGGCATCCACCCGTTTGATGACGTGCGCACCGTGGTCGTGCCGCCGCCGCAGATGGTGATGAACATGAAAATTGGCAACATGAGCGGCTTCTGCGTTGGTGAGCCGTGGAACCAGCGCGCCATCAGCGACAACATCGGTTTTACCGCCGCCACCAGCCAGCAGATCTGGCCGGAGCATCCGGAAAAAGTGCTCGGCACCCGCGCAGAGTGGGTGAAAGAGAACCCCAACACGGCCCGTGCACTCACCGCCGCTGTGCTGGAGGCCGCGCGCTGGATTGATGCCTCGGACGACAACCGCCGCGAAACCGCGCAGGTGTTAGCCGGCCGCGCCTGGATCAATACCAAAGTGGAGACGTTACAGGGTCGGATGCTCGGTCAGTATCAGAACGGCTTGGGGCAGTCGTGGCAGGACGCTCACCCGATGCGCTTCTTTGACAACGGCAACGTCAGTTTTCCCTGGCTCTCAGACGGCATGTGGTTCCTGACCCAGATGAAACGCTGGGGCCTGCTTGCCAGCGATCCCGACTACCTCGCGGTGGCGCGCCAGATCAACCGCATCGACATCTACAAACAGGCCGCCAGCGCAGTCGGACAGGTTGCACTGCCCGCCAGTGAAATGCGCAGCAGTACCTTCATCGACGGCAAGGTCTGGGATGGCAGCGATCCTGCCGCCTATGCCGCCAGTTTCGCTATCAAACGTTAAGAGAGGTTGCTATGAAAACTGACGCGCGCGCCCTGGCGCAGCCGGTGCAGAGTCACAACAGTGCCACCGTTATTCCGTTACAGGTCACCCCGAAAGCCGCAGCCCGTCCGGCGCGTCTGCGTCCGCTGTTGCAGCGCGCCATTCCCGCCACCGGTGGCCTGTTATTAATGCTGCTGGTGTGGCAGATCGCGGCGCTGTCGCAACCGGGTTTCCCTTCGCCTTACGCCACCTGGCAGGCCGCTCAGGTCCTGTTCGCTGACCCGTTCTACAGCAACGGCCCCAACGATCAGGGCATCGGCTGGAACGTGCTGGCGTCGCTGCAACGCGTCGGCATTGGATTCGGCCTGGCCGCGCTGGTCGGCATTCCGGCGGGCTTTTTAATCGGTCGCTTTAGCTTTATGGCGCAGATGTTCAATCCCGTCATCGCCCTGCTGCGGCCGGTGAGTCCGCTGGCCTGGCTGCCGATTGGCCTGCTGCTGTTTCAGCGCGCCGAGCCTGCCGCCAGCTGGACCATTTTTATCTGTTCGATCTGGCCAATGATCATTAACACCGCCGAAGGGGTACAGCGTATTCCGCAGGATTACCTCAACGTGGCGCGGGTGTTACAGCTTTCTGAGTGGACGGTGATGCGCCGGATCCTGCTGCCCGCCGTGCTGCCCGCGGTGCTGACCGGGGTCCGTCTCTCTATCGGCATCGCCTGGCTGGTGATCGTCGCCGCCGAAATGCTGACCGGCGGACTAGGCATTGGCTTCTGGATCTGGAATGAGTGGAACAACCTCAACGTGGAAAACATTCTGGTCGCCATTCTGGTCATCGGCGTAATCGGGCTGCTGCTGGAACAGGGGCTGATGCTGCTGGTCCGTCGTTTTAGCTGGGATAAATAAGGAGAGCACGATGCAACAGATCATTCGCGTCCAGCAGGTCAGCCAGCGTTTTGCCACCGCCAGCGGCGAGTTTCTGGCGCTGGACAATGTCAGTTTTGATATTCACGAAGGGGAAACCCTGAGCCTGATCGGCCACTCCGGCTGCGGCAAATCGACGCTGCTGAACCTGATTGCCGGTTTAACCCGGCCCAGCAGCGGCGTGCTGCTGTGTGATAACCGCGAAATCACTGGCCCCGGTCCGGAGCGCGCGGTGGTGTTTCAGAACCATTCGCTGCTGCCGTGGCTGACGGCATTTCAGAATGTCGAGCTGGCGGTGCAACAGGTGTTTAAAGGGCGCTTCAGCAAAGCGGAGATGCGTGACTGGATCGAGCACAACCTTAACCGGGTGCAGATGAGCCATGCCATGCACAAGCGGCCCGGCGAAATCTCCGGCGGTATGAAGCAACGCGTCGGTATTGCGCGGGCGCTGGCGATGAAGCCACGCGTGCTGCTGCTGGATGAGCCGTTTGGCGCGCTGGACGCCTTAACCCGCGCCCATCTGCAGGACAGCGTGATGCGCATTCAGCAGGAGCTGAACACCACCATCGTGCTGATTACCCATGACGTGGATGAAGCCGTGCTGCTGTCAGACCGGGTGCTGATGATGACTAACGGCCCGGCGGCGCAGGTTGGCGAGATCCTCACTGTCGATCTGCCACGTCCGCGTTCACGGGTGGCACTGGCGGATGAGCCGCGCTACCACCAGTTGCGACAGAAAGTGCTGCATTTCCTCTATGAAAAACAGACCACTGCGGCGTAAGGAACAGACCATGAAGCAACGGTTGCTGGTGATAGGTAATGGCATGGCGGGAATGCAGATGGTGGAAAGCCTGCTGCAACGTGCGCCGCAGTGCTTCGCCATCACGGTCATTGGCCGAGAGCCGCACGGCAATTACAACCGTGTGCTGCTGTCGCCGGTGCTGGCGGGTGAAACGCCGTTCAGTGAAACGCTGATCCACGATCGCGACTGGTATGAGCGGCACGGCGTCACGCTGCTGAACGGCGAAACCGTGCTGCAGGTCGATCTGGCGGCACGTACAGTGCAGACCGATTATCGCCAGCTGGGCTGGGATCGGCTGGTGTTTGCCACCGGTTCACAGCCCCGTTTGCCCGCCATTCCCGGCATCAACGCGGATTGCGTACTGGGTTTTCGCAGTATCGCCGACGTCCGGCAACTCCTGGCGTGCCAGGGACCGGTGGTGGTGTTGGGCGGTGGTTTTCTCGGCATTGAAGCGGCGGCGGCACTCTGTGCCCGTGGGCGTGAGGTTACGCTGGTTCATCACAAACCCTGGCTGCTGGATCGCCAGCTGGATGCAAAGGCGGGCGAGCTGTTGCTGACGGCACTCCAGCAGCGCGGTATCCGCTGCGTGCTGAACAGCGGACTCACGGCGATTGACGAGGCGGGTGTGACGCTGACCAGCGGTCGTCACTGCGCCGCCACGCAGGTGGTGATTGCCATCGGCGTTCAGCCGGAGATAACGCTGGCGCAGGCGGCGGGTCTGCCGTGTCAGCGCGGCATTCTGGTCGATGGGCAGTTACGCACAGCGGTCCCGTCGGTGTACGCCGTAGGCGAGTGCTGCGAAATTGCCGGCGAAACCTTTGGCCTGGTCGCACCCTGCCTGACGCAGGCGCAGATTCTGGCCGCACAGCTGGCGGGGTCGCCACTGGCGGATTTTGTCAGCCAGCCGCAGGCGACGCGGCTCAAAGTCAGTGGCATTTCGCTGTTCAGCGCCGGGGATGTCAGTGAGGCACCCTCCATCAGCAGTTTTGATCCGATCTCCGGCGACTACCGCCGTCTGTTTCTTCGTCAGGGCCGCCTCTGTGGCGTATTGCTCTCTGGCGACACCCGGCAGGGTCCCGCGCTGCTGGCGCGTCTGCTGCACACCGAAGCTGTCACGCTCGAAGCCCTGTTCGATTCCCGTCAACCTGAACCGCAGCCGCAGGCTGCAGAGAGTCCTGAGATGAGTAAACCGGTATTAGCCGTGGTGGGTCACGGCATGGTCAGTCACCACTTTCTTGAACAGCTGGTTGCCCGCGAACTGCATCAGCACTACCACATCGTGGTTTACGGCGAGGAGCGTCAGCAGGCTTACGATCGGGTGCATCTGTCGGACTATTTCAACGGCAAAACGGCCGACGATCTGTCGCTGGTCAGCGCGGACTTTTTTACCCTGCACGGCATCGAACTGCGCAGCGGCTGCGCAGTCGTGGCGATCGATCGTCAGCAGCGCAGTCTGCGTGACAGCGCGGGCAATGAGCTGGCGTGGGATAAGCTGGTGCTGGCCACCGGCTCGCGTGCTTTTGTGCCGCCGGTACCGGGCCACGATGGCGAACGCTGCTTTGTCTACCGCACGCTGGATGACCTTGATGCCATTGCCGCATGCGCCCGCCACAGCCAGCGCGGCATCGTGATTGGCGGCGGCCTGCTGGGTCTGGAGGCGGCGAATGCGCTGCGGCAGCTCGGGCTGGAAACGCATGTGGTGGAGTTTGCGCCACGCCTGATGGCAGTGCAGCTCGATGAGGGCGGTGCGCTGATGCTGCGCCAGAAGATCGATGCGCTGGGCGTCACGGTTCACACCTCAAAACAGACCGAACTGATTGAGCGTCAGACCGACGGTAGCGTGGTGCTGCGCTTTGCTGACGGTAGCAGTTTACCCGGCGATCTGGTGCTGTTCTCCGCCGGTATCCGGCCGCGCGATGAGCTGGCACGTGAAGCGGGCCTGACGCTGGGACCGCGCGGCGGCATTGAGATTAACGATCGCTGCCAGACCAGCGATGAAGAGGTGTTTGCCATTGGTGAATGCGCATTGTGGAACGGTCAGATCTTTGGTCTGGTCGCGCCAGGCTATCAGATGGCACGCGTGCTGGCCGGGCATCTGGCGGCTGAATCCACCGCCTTCAGCGGCGCGGACATGAGTACCAGACTGAAACTGCTGGGGGTGGAGGTGGCGTCGTTTGGTGACGCGCATGGCCGCACGCCGGGCAGTCAGCACTATCACTGGACCGACGGGCCAAAAGGCATCTACAAGAAAATCGTGGTTTCTGCCGACAGCACCCGGCTGCTGGGCGGCGTGCTGGTCGGTGACAGCAGCGACTACGCCACGCTGCTGCAGATGATGCTCAATGAGTTACCGCTGCCTGCCGCGCCAGAAAGCCTTATCCTGCCTGCGCTGTCGGAGGCGCCGAAAGCGCCAGGCGTCGCGGCGTTGCCTGACAGCGCCCAGGTCTGCTCCTGTCACAATGTCAGCAAGGGCGAAATCTGCGCGGCGGTGAAAGGCGGATGCGGTGAGATGAGCAGCATCAAAAGCTGCACCAAAGCGGCTACGGGCTGCGGCGGCTGTGCGGCACTGGTAAAACAGGTGATGGAGTTTGAGCTGGAAAACCTCGGTGTCGAGGTAAAAAAAGATATCTGTGAACATTTCAGCTATTCGCGCCAGGAACTTTATCACCTGGTGCGGGCCGGTGAGTTCAGAACCTTTGATGCGCTGCTGACGTCACATGGTCGGGGGCAGGGTTGTGAAGTGTGCAAACCGCTGGTGGCGTCACTGCTCGCCTCATGCTGGAACGACTATCTGCTAAAACCGGCGCATCTGCCGTTGCAGGACACCAACGACCGCTATTTCGCCAATATCCAGAAAGATGGCACCTATTCGGTGGTGCCGCGCGTCCCGGCGGGCGAAATCACGCCGCAGGGGTTGATCGCGATTGGCGAGGTGGCGGCGCGTTACGATCTTTACACCAAAATCACCGGCGGTCAGCGTATCGACCTGTTTGGCGCGCGGCTCGATCAACTGCCTGATATCTGGCAGACGCTACTGGCGGCGGGTTTTGAAACCGGTCACGCCTACGGCAAGTCGCTGCGTACTGTGAAGTCCTGTGTGGGGTCGACCTGGTGCCGCTACGGCGTGCAGGATTCAACCGCTTTCGCCATTGCGCTGGAGAACCGCTACAAGGGGCTGCGCGCCCCACACAAGATCAAGATGGCGGTATCGGGCTGTACCCGCGAGTGTGCGGAAGCGCAGAGCAAAGATATCGGGGTGATCGCCACCGAAAAGGGCTGGAACCTCTATGTCTGCGGCAATGGCGGCATGAAGCCGCGCCACGCCGACCTGTTCGCCAGCGATCTCGATGATGCCACGCTGCTGCGTTATGTCGACCGCCTGCTGATGTTCTATATCCGCACCGCAGACCGGCTACAGCGCACCAGCGTCTGGATGGACAATCTGGAAGGCGGCCTGGACTATCTGCGTCAGGTGGTGATTGAGGATAGCCTCAGTCTGGGCGAGACGCTGGAGCAGGAGATGCAGCGGGTGGTGGACGCGTATCAGTGCGAGTGGCAGACCACGCTGGCGGATCCTTCACGACTTGCGCTGTTTACCCCTACGGTCAACAGCGATCGCCCGGATGAGACGCTGCACTACAATCGGGTGCGCGGTCAGCGTCAGCCGGAGGCCGTTACCGATCGTCCGCTGTTACCGCCGCCAGCCGAGCCGTGGAGCGCGGTGTGTACACTGGAGGCGATTCCGCAGCAGGCGGGGATCGGGGCGCGACTGGGCAGCGAACGTGTTGCGCTGTTCCGCTTTGGCGATGCGCTTTTTGCGCTGGAAGACCGCGAACCCGGCAGCGACGCCAGCGTACTGTCACGTGGGATCCTTGGCGATGTGGGCGGCGAGCCGGTGGTGATCTCCCCGCTCTATAAGCAGCGGATACGGTTGCGTGACGGACAAAGCCTGGATAACCCGCAGCATCAGCTGCGCTGCTGGCCGGTGAAGCTGGAAGCGGGTCAGATCTGGCTGGCAAATCGTCCGCTGGATCAGCTGGCGCAGGCATCATGAACAGCACCTGTCCCTATTGCGGCGTCGGCTGTGGCGTCTGCGTCACCCCGCAGGGGGCGCATCAGGCAACCGTGATCGGCGATCTGCACCATCCCGCGAATGCAGGTCGGTTGTGCGTAAAAGGCGCAGCGCTGGGCCAGACCCTGACGCCGCAAGGACGTTTGCTGAACGCCGAGGTTAACGGGCAGCGCGTCAGCCTGGACGCTGCGCTGGATGCGGCGGCGGCGGGATTGCGGGCGGTTATCGATCAGTATGGCCCGCAGGCGGTGGCGTTTTACGGCTCCGGCCAGCTGTTGACCGAGGATTACTACGTCGCCAATAAGCTGATGAAGGGCTACATCGGTGCAGCCAACATCGATACGAATTCGCGGCTCTGCATGGCGTCGGCGGTGGTCGGTTATAAGCGGGCGCTGGGGGCCGATGCGGTGCCCTGCTGCTATGAGGATCTGGAGCAGGCCGACCTAGTGCTGCTGGTGGGGTCTAATGCTGCCTGGGCGCATCCGGTGGTGTGGCAGCGGCTGATGCAGGCGAAGCTGCAACGTCCGGCGATGTGTATTGTCGTTATCGATCCGCGGCGTACGGCGAGTTGCGATCAGGCCGATCTCCACCTGCCGTTGCGGCCCGGCAGCGATACGGCGTTGTTTTCCGGTCTGCTGCACTGGCTGGCGCAGCAGGATGGCATTGATGCCAGCATGTTGCCCCACCTGAATGGTGTGGACGAGACGCTGACCGCCGCAGCGCAGTGGGGTGTGGCGCGAGTGGCAGAGGCATGTGACTTAACCGTGCAGCAGGTCGCGCACTTTTTCCAGCTGTTCAGCCAGCACGATCGGGTGCTGACGCTATGGTGCATGGGGATTAATCAGTCCGCCACCGGCAGCGACAATAACCAGGCGATTCTTAATCTGCATCTGCTGACGGGCAAAATAGGCCGCGCGGGCTGTGGTCCTTTTTCGCTGACCGGACAGCCAAATGCCATGGGCGGACGGGAGGTGGGTGGCCTGGCGAATCAGCTGGCGGCGCATATGAATTTTACTGAAGCGGATTGCGAACGGGTGCAGCGTTTCTGGCGCAGCCCGGCCATTGCCCGGGAACCGGGGCTGACTGCGCTGGATCTTTTCCGGGCACTGATGGATGGCACGGTGAAAGCAGTGTGGATTATGGGCACCAATCCGGCGGTGTCGATGCCGGAGGGCAACCGCGTCGCGCAGGCGCTGGCGGCCTGTCCGCTGGTGATTGTGTCAGATGTGATGGCGCAGACCGATACCAGCGCCTTTGCCGATATTCTGCTGCCCGCCCAGGGATGGGGCGAGAAGAACGGCACGGTGACCAATTCCGAGCGGCGTATTTCACGTCAGCGCGCTTTTGCCGCCGCACCCGGTGACGCCCGGCCTGACTGGTGGTTGCTGTCGCAGGTGGCCAGGCGTTTAGGGTTTGATAAAGGCTTTAACTGGCAGCATCCGGCAGAGATTTTCCGTGAGCATGCGGCGTTGTCAGGTTTTGAGAACCGGGGCGATCGGGCGTTTGATATCAGCGGCCTGGCGCAATTGAGTAACGCTGACTGGGATGCGCTGCGTCCGGTGCAGTGGCCGGTTAACGCTGCCTGTCCGCAGGGCAGCGCCCGGCTGTTTGGCAATCGTCGGTTTTTTCATCCGGATGGTAAGGCCCGGTTGCGGGTGCCGGCCACGCCCATAGTCGCCCCGCGCGAACCGTCGTATCCGTTGCTGATGAATACCGGACGGGTGCGCGATCAGTGGCACACCATGACGCGTACCGGGCTGGTGCCGCGTCTGATGCAGCATTGCGATGAACCGTTTGTCGCGCTGCATCCGGCTGATGCGGCAACGTATGGCGTGACGGCGGGTGGACTGGCGCGGGTGCAGTCTGTTCAGGGCTGGATTAGCGTGCGGGTGCGTGTCGATGCCGGGATGCGGCGCGGCGAGCTGTTTGTGCCGATGCACTGGAACCGGCAGTTCAGTCAGCAGAGTCACGTCGATTTACTGGTGGCCGCCCGTGCCTGTCCGTTTTCGGGGCAGCCCGCGCTGAAGCAGACGTCGGTGCGAATTCTGCCGTTGACGGTGAGCTGGCAGGGCTGGCTGTGGCAGCGCGAGATAGCGCAGCCCACAGGGTTGCGTTACTGGGCGCGTACCCCCTATCCGGCGGTGCAGCGTTATGCGGTAGCGGGCGGGGGTTCGCCGCAGGTCTGGCTGGACGGGCAGGTTGTTCTTTCAGGCTGTCACAGGCAGGTTGCGACCGGCAGCGGCAATGATTACCGGTTGCTGGCATGGCGTGATGGCGAGTTGCAGCTGGCGTTTTATGCTGGCTCCGTGTTGCCATCGATTGATAGTGCGTGGGTCGCCGAGGCCTTTAGTCATGCGCCGCAGGATGCGGCAGGACGGCACAGTGTACTGGCAGGACAGCCCGCGCAGGGCGGGGTCACGGGACGGATTATCTGCAGTTGTATGGCGGTGGGTGAGCAGACGATTTTGCAGGCGATGGCGCAGGGGTGTCGTACGACTCAGGCGTTGGGCGAGAAGCTAAAGTGCGGCACGCAGTGCGGCTCCTGTATTCCGGAGCTGAAGCGGTTGTTGCTGTCCGAAGTGATGTCGGAGGAATGATGACACGAGCAATTGATTCTCTGGATAAGTTACTGGCCCCGGTGGATGCCGTGTCGCAACAGGGCGCGGTGTGGCTGGTGGGTGCGGGCCCTGGCGATGTGGAACTGCTGACCGTTAAGGCGTTGCGGTTGCTGCAGCGTGCTGAGGTGGTGGTATATGACCGGCTGGTGAGTGACGCGGTGATGGCGGAGGTGCCGGAGCAGGCGTTGTGTATTGATGTGGGTAAGCAGCCGGGGCAGCATGGTCTGAAGCAGGCGCAGATTAATCAGTTGCTGGTGGAACTGGCGCGCAGTGGACGCAATGTAATCCGGCTGAAGGGGGGCGATCCGTTTGTTTTTGGTCGCGGAGGCGAGGAGATGGTGAGCGTGCAGCAGGCCGGGATTCGCTGTGAGGTCGTGCCAGGGATTACGGCGGCTGTGGGCTGTGCGGCAGCCAGCGGAATTCCGTTGACGCATCGGGATTGCGCGCAGTCTTTGCGGTTGATTACCGGGCATGGGCGGAACGGCGAGCCGCAGCTGGAGGCGGCTGCGCTGACGGCGGTGAATCAGACGCTGGTGTTTTATATGGGGTTGAGCTGGAGTGCGTCGATCAGTGCGCAGTTGCAGGCGCAGGGACGTGATGCGGAGACGCCGGTGGCGATTATTGAGAATGGGACCCGGCCCGATCAGCGGGTGTTGATTACCACGCTGGGGGGATTAGCGGAGACGGTGGCGCGGGATAAGCCGGTGTCTCCGTCGTTGCTGATGGTGGGTGAAGTGGTGCGGTTTTATCGGGCGGATTTGCAGGTGCGGGGTGGGGAGACGGTGAGCCGGTGCGTCGTGCAGGAAAGACCTGCCTGATCGCAAAGGGATCCCGCATCCCTGCGGACTGAGCTCGCCATCCCTGGCTCGCACACTTTGCTCTTCAGGCAGGGCTTACCTGCACTGTTGGCATTGCTGCGGGGTTTTGCGGGATCAGGTCTGGATTGAGTGGGCGTATGTCTTGGTGGTAAGGCCGGAACGGTGCGGCAAGACGGTGCGGCGTGCAGGAAAGGCCTGCCTGATCGCAAAGGGATCACGCATCCCTGCAGACTGGGCTCGCCATCCCTGGCTCGCACACTTTGCTCTTCAGGCAGGCCCTTCCTGCCCGGCTGGCGGCGGTGCGGTTTTTTTTGGGATCAGATCTGGATTGAGTGCGGTTGATGAGAGTGGAAGTGCCCGAGCAGGACGAAAAGAGCAGTCCAGTGTGGGAAGGCAGGTGAGGGTTGGTAAGACGGTGCGTCGTGCAGGAAAGGCCTGCCTGATCGCAAAGGGATCCCGCATCCCTGCGGACTGGGCTCGCCATCCCTGGCTCGCACACTTTGCTCTTCAGGCAGGCCTTACCTGCACGATTAGCGATAGTGCGTGCTTACAGTGGAGGCACCATCGTGCAGGTGCACTGTATAAAAGACGATGGAGCTTTAGCTGGCTTTAAAGCTCCTCCCACACAGGCAGGTTGTGAACCTTTTTTCGATATGCGTGAAACAGTGCCATTGTCGTACCGAAGAACAGACCTGCGATCAGATTGGGTATCAGCGAATAGTTGTCGTCAGACACGCCCGGAAGAGAAGGCAATAAGAGCAGCAGTGGCATCATAAGCGTGTACATGCTGGCAAACACCACAAGATTGAGCCAGAAAGGAGTGAAACTCGGGGGTGGAAGATGGATATTCATTTTCCATAACAAACGATGTAATGGCGGAGCAGAGTGACTCGGCCATATTTTCTTCGCTGCCATCAGGGCTAAAGCCCGCGCTTTCCTGCGCTCGAAAATCTCGTTTTTCATCGTTTTATCATCCGTTACATCCCTGCTTAGCATTCGCTCTGGAGCGTAACTTAATCCTGTGGCTGTCTGATGACAGCGAGTGGCTGAATCGATGTTGTTTCAACAAGCATTACATCGCCCGCTTCAGCGGCAGCGGGGCCACCAGCACTTTCACGCCTAGTGCTTCAAACGCTTTGACCTGCGCAGTGCTGATGCCGCTGTCGGTGATCAGGTAGTGAATATTGCTCCAGTCACAGGGCAGCGCGAACATCGAAACCTTGTCGATTTTGCTGGAGTCAGCGACCACGTAAACCGTGCTGGCGGATTTGATCATCGCCAGCTTTACCTTGATGTCGGTTTCACTGGGGAAGCTCAGGCCCAGACGCGGTGAGATGCAGGCGGTCGCCAGGAAGAGTTTACCGGCCAGCACGTTTTCGAAGAAGCTGGCCGCCTTTTCGCCGGAGGTAGAGAGCGTCGGAAATTTAAAGGTACCGCCGGTCAGCAGGATGTTGATCCCCGGCTCGCCGCCCAGTTTCAGGGCGATATTCACCGCGGTTGTCACGACCGACAGGCGGCGGATGTGGCTGATGGCATCGGTGATCGCGGTGGTCGTGGTGCCGGAATCGAAAATCACCGTGTCGCCATTTTCGATATGCTGCGCCGCCAGCCGGCCAATCGCCTCTTTCTCTTCCAGATGTGTCTGCCGCTCCAGCAGCATCGCCCCGGTATTCTGTTTGCCCGTCATCAGCGTCGCGCCACCATGGTAGCGCTGCACAAAGCCCTGTTTTTGCAGCATGCGAAGGTCGCTGCGTAAGGTGGCTTCGGTCAGTCCAAAGGTCTCCGTCAAAGCTTTCACCGTGACCGTGCCATCCTCACGGATCATCTCCAGAATTTTCTCGCGGCGTTGCTGCATGTCAGCGAACTGCTCACTTTTGCTTTTCAATCGAAATGCTCCCTTTTCCAATAACCTGAGAAGTCGGGCGAACAAGGTCTTTGTGGCTGAGTTTAACGCGCCATTTTTATGAATGCGAGATAGCCTGATCTGTCTTTGATTTTCGAATGAAAATGTAAAATGCGCAGGCTATTGAATCTCTCACGCTTTCCGGATTGCAGCCAGCTGCCTTTATTTCGGGACTGGAAGCCAGATCACGTCTTTTCAATCAGATAAGCCGCTTTGCAGGGCAGATGGTCGAAATTTGATCTGCTCCACACAACATTTCTTTTCGATAGCTTATATTTTTGTTCGAAAATGAGTGAATCAACGGCATCGGCAAAAATCTGAGGGGAAGAGTGGGATGAGTGGTGAATATGACGTAAACCTGCGCTACGGCGTGGATACCGCAATGAATCTGGCCGGCAAAGTGGCCGTCGTGACCGGCGGGCTGGGCGGTATCGCGATGGCGACCAATGGCATGTTGCTGGAGAAGGGCGCGAGTCTGGCACTACTCTATCCGCCGTTTGAAGCAGAGAAGGTGGCCAGCCTGAGGGCAGATTTCCCCGTCGAGCGGGTGCAGTTTGTCTGCTGTGACGTTACCGATCCCGCGTCGGTTGAACAGGCTTTTGACGATGTGGTTTCCCACTATGGCCGGATCGATATCCTGGTGAACTGCGCAGGCTACGTGATGCTGCAGCCGGTGATCGAGACCGATTTTGACGAGTGGCAGAAGCAGATTGCGGTGAATCTCACCGGGCCTTTTCTCTGCTCACAGGCCGCCGCACGGCTGATGATCCGTGCCGGTGCGGGCGGCAAAATTATTAATATCGCCTCCCAGGCGGCATCCATCGCTATCGACAACCATGTCGCCTACACCTCAGCCAAAGCGGGCCTGCTGGGGATGACCAAAGTGATGGCCAAAGAGTTTGCTCCGCATCGCATCAACGTTAACACCCTGTCGCCCACCGTGGTGCTGACGCCGATGGGCGAAAAGGCCTGGCGCGGCGAGAAGGGCGAGCAGATGAAGAAACTGATTCCGCTCGGACGCTTTGCCTATACCGATGAGATCGCCGCTGCGGTGCTGTTTTTCGCCAGCAACGGCAGCGACATGATCACCGGCGCCGACTTGATGATCGATGGGGGCTTTACCATCTGGTAAGGCCAATCCAGCACCCGGGAATTCATACCCTGCCATAACGATAAGAGAGAACATCATGAAAAACCGTAATTTGCTGTGCACTGCCGTGGCTGCCTGTCTGGTTTCGCAGGCGGCGTTTGCCGCCGAAAAGGGCACCATTATGATTCTGGTTAACTCACTCGATAATCCCTACTACGCCTCCGAAGCCAAAGGCGCCAATCTCAAAGCGCAGGAGCTGGGTTACAAAACGACGGTGCTGTCGCACGGCGAAGATGTGAAAAAGCAGAGCGAACTGATCGACGCCGCTATCGGTAAAAAAGTGCAGGGTATCGTGCTGGATAACGCCGACTCCACCGCCAGCGTGGCGGCGATTAAAAAAGCCAAAGATGCCGGGATCCCGGTGGTGCTGATCAACCGCGAAATCCCGGTGGATGATGTGGCGCTGGCACAGATCACCCACAACAACTTCCAGGCGGGTTCAGACGTTGCCAACGTCTTTGTTGAAAAGATGGGCGAAAAGGGCAAATACGCCGAACTCGCCTGTAACCTGGCGGACAACAACTGCGTGACACGCTCGAAATCGTTCCATCAGGTGCTGGATCAGTATCCTGATATGCAGAGCGTGGCGCGTCAGGATGCCAAAGGCACGCTGATCGACGGCAAGCGCATTATGGACAGCATCCTGCAGGCGCATCCGGATGTGAAAGGGGTGATCTGCGGTAACGGCCCGGTGGCGCTGGGCGCCATAGCCGCGCTGAAGGCGGCCGGTCGCAACGATGTCATCGTGGTGGGGATTGATGGCAGCAACGACGAACGCGATGCGGTGAAGGCGGGCACGCTGAAAGCCACGGTCATGTTGCAGGCGCAGGCGATTGCCGCTGAAGGGGTGACCGATCTCGATAACTTCATTCAGAAGGGCGTGAAGCCGGAAAAACAGCGGGTGATGTTCCGCGGCATTCTGATTACCCCGGAAAACGCTAAAGGTGTACAGGACTTTAACTACAAGTCGTAATTAAACGCTGTCGCGCCTGCGAAAGCGGGCGCCAGGGAGAAGATGATGTCCCGAAGAGTCTGGCTGACGCTGGTGGTCTTGCTGTTAAGCGGTTGCAAAATTGTGTCGCAGCAGGAGCTGGCTGCCCTGAAAAATCCCCCCAATCCGAAAATGGCGAACATCGACCAGCTTTGGCAGCAGAAACTGGTGCCACAGGTTCAGACAGAGGCTAAACCGCTGGCGACGCTGATGAAGTCGCTGCAGTCTGCCAAAGACTTTGACAGTGCCTGTCAGAGCTACGGCTATCGCAGTCAGGCTGAGAATCCCTGTGTCTTCAGCGTCTCGGTTAGCGGCGAGGTGACCGCCGTAAATACCACGTCACGCAGCGGGAAGATGACCGTGAAAGATGAATCAGGTGACAGTGTCACAATTCAGGTGGGGCCGATCATTCGTGGTACCGCTTTGCGGGATGTCTACAAAGGCGTGAGCTATCAGGACTTCAATGACCAGGTGCTGTTTGGTGATTACGGCAAGGCGATTAACCAGCACGCCTCCACTCTGATGCAGCAGTTTGCGCCGAAGGTGGGCGATAAAGTGAGGGTTTCCGGCGTGTTCAGCAGCTGGGACATTCCGCAGCAGCTGCCGGATATCACTCCGGCTGCGATCACCCGGCAATAAGGAGCGGCAGATGCAAAATCCTCAACCGCAACAGTCCGGCGACGTGATTATCGAAACGCGCAACGTGTCGCGTCTTTATCCCGGCGTGACCGCGCTCGATCAGGTCAGTTATCGGGTCTACCGCAATAAAGTTAACGTGCTAATCGGTGAGAACGGTGCCGGTAAGTCCACCATGATGAAGATGCTGGCGGGTGTAGAGACGCCGTCGTCGGGCGAGATTCTGCTGGATGGCAAGGTGGTGTCGCTGAACTCCACGCATCAGGCGGAGAAGCAGGGGATCAGCATCATTTTTCAGGAGCTGAATCTGTTTCCCAACATGAACGTGATGGACAACATCTTTATCGCCAATGAGTATTTCCAGCGCGGGGTAATCAATGAAAAGTATCAGTACGCGCTGGCAAAGTCGCTGCTGGAGCGGCTGCAGCTGGATGTCGATCCTTACGCGCCGCTGGGTGAGTTGGGTATTGGTCATCAGCAGCTGGTGGAGATCGCCCGGGCGCTGTCGAAGGATACCCGGGTACTTATCATGGATGAACCGACCAGCGCCCTGAGCCAGTCTGAAGTGAAAGTGCTGTTTAACGTCATCGATCAGCTTAAGCGGCGCGGTGTCACCATTATCTACATCTCTCACCGGCTGGAAGAGCTGATGGAGATTGGCGATCACATCACCATTTTCCGCGATGGCCGTTTTATTAGTGAGCGCGAGGTACGGGACGCCAGCGTGCCGTGGATTATCGCCCAGATGGTGGGTGACAAGAAAAAGCAGTTCGACTATCAGCCTGCGCCACAGGGGGAAACGGTGCTGGAGGTAGAGGGCCTGACTGCGCTGCATCAGAACGGCGGTTACAAGCTTAATGACGTCAGTTTTACGCTGCGCAAAGGCGAGGTGATCGGCATTTATGGTCTGCTGGGTGCCGGACGCACCGAGCTGTTCAAGGGGCTGATTGGCCTGATGCCCTGTCAGTCGGGCCGGGTACGTTTAGCGGGCAGGGATCTGGCGAAGCGCAGCTTCCAGCAGCGGCTGAAAAGTGGCATAGCGCTGGTGCCCGAAGATCGCAAAGGCGAAGGGGTGATTGAACTGATGTCGGTCACCGCCAACATGACTCTCTCTGACTTCAGCCTGCGCGGTTTTCGACGTGCGCTGGGGCTGTTGAATCCTGCCAGGGAGCAGCAGCGGGTCAGTGAGATGATCGGCCATCTGGCGATTAAAGTCAGCGATCCCGACCTGCCGGTTACGGCGCTGAGCGGCGGTAATCAGCAGAAGGTGGTGCTGGGTAAAGCGCTGATGACCGGGCCACAGGTGGTGCTGCTGGATGAGCCAACGCGCGGTATCGACGTGGGTGCCAAAACCGACGTCTATCACCTGATTGGCAGTCTGGCACAGCAGGGGCTGGCAGTGATGTTCTCCTCGTCTGAACTGGATGAGGTGATGGCGCTGGCGGACCGCATTTTAGTGATGGCCGATGGCCGGATTACTGCCGATCTGCCGCGCGCAGCGGCGACGCGAGAACATCTGATTGCGGCATCAACCCCGCAGGATTAAGAGCCTGACCCATCAGGCTATTTTATTTGTCCGTCTGAACCTGGGCAGTGGTCACACAGGCTGCTTTAGCAACCTGAACGCCCGTCAGGGCGGCCCTGAAGGGGCGAGCACAGCGAGTAATCCTGACGTACTGCGTGTACGTGCCGGTTGTTCCGCGCTGTCCGTGTCCAGACTGCCTGAAACCATTACGCCTGGCGGGCCAGGCTCTAAGCTGGCCGGAGAATTTCATGAACCAAAAATATCTGCTCTATATGTACCTGCTCAAGGCCCGTACCTTTATTGCGTTGCTGATTGTGGTCGGCTTTTTCAGCGTGATGGTGCCGAACTTTCTCACCCCCTCTAACCTGCTGATCATGACGCAGCACGTGGCGATTACCGGCCTGTTGGCCATTGGTATGACGCTGGTGATCCTGACCGGCGGTATCGATCTCTCGGTGGGTGCGGTCGCCGGAATCTGCGGCATGGTGGCGGGCGCACTGCTCACCAATGGCATCCCGTTGTGGGGCGGCAATACGCTGTTTCTCAACGTGCCTGAAGTGATTCTGGTGGTGGCCATCTTTGGCGTGCTGGTAGGACTGATTAACGGCACGGTGATCACCCGACTGGGCGTCGCACCCTTTATCTGCACCCTGGGCATGATGTATGTGGCGCGCGGTGCGGCGTTGCTGTTCAACGACGGCGGCACCTACGCCAACCTGGTGGGAGTGCCCGCGCTGGGCAACACCGGCTTTTCGCTGCTCGGCTCCGGCACCGTACTGGGCGTTTATCTGCCAATCTGGCTGATGCTCGGCTTTTTACTGCTCGGCCTCTACCTGACGCGCAAAACCCCGCTGGGTCGTTACATCTACGCCATTGGCGGCAATGAGTCCGCCGCGCGACTGGCGGGCGTGCCGATTATCAAGGTGAAAGTCTTTGTCTACGCCTTTTCCGGCCTCTGCGCGGGACTCGTCGGGCTGGTGGTGGCCTCTCAGTTGCAGACCGCGCACCCGATGACCGGCAACATGTTTGAGATGGATGCTATTGGTGCCACCGTGCTGGGCGGCACGGCGCTGGCAGGTGGACGTGGTCGGGTTTCCGGCTCGATTATTGGCGCTTTCGTTATCGTCTTCCTGGCGGATGGCATGGTGATGATGGGCGTCAGCGATTTCTGGCAGATGGTAATTAAAGGTCTGGTGATTGTGACTGCGGTAGTCATCGACCAGTTCCAGCAACGTCTGCAAAGCAAAGTGGTGCTGCTGCGTCGCCATGAAAAAAAGCAGCAGGCAGCCCCCCTTACTGATGTTCGTCACAGTTAACAGGAGCGATTATGAGCCGCGAACAACGTGGAAAAACAGTGGTGATAACCGGTGCCTGTCGTGGCATCGGGGCCGGGATCGCGGCGCGTTTCGCCCGCGACGGGGCCAGGCTGGTGATGGTGTCGAATGCTGACCGGGTGTTCGCTACAGCCGACCAGCTTCAGCAGCAGTATGGCAGTGAGATTCTGGCGCTGCAGGTCGATATCACGGATGAAGCTGCGGTGCAGCAGCTCTATCAGCAGGCCTTTGAACGCTTTGGTCAGATCGACGTCTCGATACAGAATGCGGGCGTGATCACCATTGATCGCTTCGACACCATGCCGAAAAGCGACTTTGAGCGGATTCTGGCGGTTAACACCACCGGCGTCTGGCTTTGCTGTCGTGAAGCGGCGAAATATATGGTGCAGCAGCGCAGCGGCAGCCTGATCAACACCTCATCGGGGCAGGGACGACAGGGCTTTATCTACACGCCGCACTACGCCGCCAGCAAAATGGGGGTGATAGGCATTACCCAGAGTCTGGCGCTGGAGCTGGCGCCGTGGAACATTACGGTCAACGCTTTTTGCCCTGGCATCATTGAGAGTGAGATGTGGGATTACAACGATCGCGTCTGGGGCGAGATCCTCAGCAGCGAGGAGAAAACCTACGGTAAAGGGGATCTGATGGCGGAGTGGGTGAAAAACATTCCGCTGAAGCGTGCCGGTCAGCCGGAAGATGTCGCCGGACTGGTGGCGTTTCTGGCATCAGAGGATGCGCGCTACATCACCGGGCAGACCATCAATGTGGATGGCGGGTTGATCTTCTCCTGATGCGGTGAGAGATCGCAGGCCTGCTGTAAACGCAGGCCTTTTTCTGACCCGGACTTTTCTGTTATATGCACAATTCGCCGCTGCTGTCCTGCATCGCCGTCACAATATGTTAAGGTAATAGCTGATGATTTTTGTTTAATTGCAGCTACAAACTAATCAATGTGCCGGGTGACATGATACGGAAAACAGGGGTTCTCTCTTTGATTGCGCTGTCGCTGACTGCCACGCAGAGCGCCCGCGCCTTCCAGACTGAAACAGCGGTGTCAGAGACGCCATTCGACAATCCTGCGCGCTACAGTCAGTCGCTGCCGACGCTCGGCGGTGCCAGCGATCAGGATGAAGAGTGGAGCAAAAAGCTGGCGGCCGTGGCCAAAAGTATCGGTGAAGCGAGTAACAACAGCGACAGCAATGTCACGTTTGGTCAGCAGGCGGGCGTCTGGGCGTTCAATCATCTGCGCGATGAAGTGGCCGATCGGGTTGAGAGCGAAGGGCAGTCACTGCTTTCCCCTTACGGCACCGCGCAGCTGGATCTGAAAGTCGACATGAACGGAAACTTTACCGGCACCGGCGGCGATCTCTTCAGCGCACTGGCCGACGAAAACAGCCGGCTCACCTTCAGCCAGCTTGGTCTGCACGATACCGGCGATGGCCTGGTTGGCAATGCGGGACTGGGGCAACGCTGGGATGCCGGTGACTGGCTGCTGGGTTACAACGGCTTTGTTGACCGCGTGTTCAGCAGCGGCCTGCAGCGCGCCTCTGTGGGCACGGAAGCGTGGAGCGATTCAATGCGCTTCTCGGCCAACTACTATCAGCCGCTTTCCGGCTGGAAAAATCTGGGCGATTCGCAGCAGCAGCGCATGGCGCGCGGCTACGATATTACCAGCCAGAGCTATCTGCCCTTTTATCGTCAGCTGGGCGTTTCGGTGAGCTATCAGCAATATCTGGGTGAGAATGTCGATCTGTTTAACAGCGGCAACCGCTATCACAATCCCTCCGCCATGTCGTTTGGCCTCTCTTACACTCCCGTGCCGCTGGTGACGCTGTCTGCCACCCATAAAACCAGCAGCGCCGGTGAGAGTCAGGATCAGCTGGGGCTGAAACTCAACTATCGCTTTGGCGTGGCGCTGCGACGTCAGCTCGATGCCGGAAACGTCGCGGAGGCGCACTCCCTGCGCGGCAGCCGTTACGATACCGTCACCCGCAGCGATACGCCGGTGCTCGCTTTCCGTCAGCGCAAAACGCTGTCCGTGTTTCTGGCAACCCCGCCCTGGCAGTTAAGCAGTGGCGAGAGTCTGCCGCTGAAGCTGCAGGTGCGCGCCAGCAATGCTATCAAGGCGGTAAGCTGGCAGGGCGATACGCAGGCGCTGAGCCTGACACCTCCGGCCAATAACGCCGATCCGCAGGGCTGGAGTGTGATCTTACCGCAATGGGATCCGTCGCCAGACGCCAGCAACGAATATCGCCTGTCGGTAACGCTGGAGGATAGCAAGCAGCAGCGTGTGACCTCTAACTGGATCACCCTGAAAATTCAGCCACCGATGACCGTGGACGAGGCCCCACAGAACGATCGTTATGATTTGATGGCACCCGGCGGCACCACACTTTAGTTGGGATGCTTTACTGCACAGAAAGGAAGGGAGGGAGTTAATAGCGGTGGTGGTGTGCAGACGCTGTTGTTAACGTCTGCAGGCCCGACAGCGGTTACTGGCAGAGATAAGTTGTCGGGTTGACGAAGGCGCGGCAGAGTGACATCACTATTGATCCTGAAATGAGAGCGGGAATCGCCGGGTGAAAGCAGGAACGACGCTGCGCTGCGGGCAGGGTATTGATATTAAGAAGGCGCGGGCAGCGCCGCCGTTTAGCGCAGCGGCCCGGTTATCAGTTAACCATGCTCATCACAATACGCACCGCTCTGGCATAGACTTCTCGCTGACCGTTTACCGACCGTGCCTGCTGATGCTGCAGGAATGCAATTATGTCCTGTAAGCCTGCCGTCTTGCCTGACTTCAGCAGGCTCGACACGGCCTGCCCTACAACGGCATGGACGTCAGCCATATCTGCCGGTTTATCGGTACTCAATTGAAACTCCAGCGTAACCGTTCTGTTGAATAGCACCTGAAGAGGCAACACTCAGGCGATTCAGCTTTATCAGCCTGGTCACAGGTTTTTTATAAGCCGGCATCATGGCAGGGCCTTAAGCAGCTTTTCACGCAGCGTTGCCACCTGGGTCGTCAGCTCACCGAGTTCACTACAGGCGGTATCCATCACCGAGATCATATCAGCCGGGACGCCAGCCGCCGCGACTTTAAGCTGGTGGCCCTGTTCTGTCAGGGAGATCAGTACCCGGCGCTCATCATTTCCCGTGTCACGCTGGCGGCAGATAATGCCCGCGCTTTCAAGCCGCTTCAGAAGCTGGCTGAGCGTGCCGGAATCAAGCCGGACGCGTGCACCAATATCAGAGACGGTCAGGCGATCTTTCTCCCACAGCACCAGCAGCACCAGATATTGCGGATAGGTCACTCCCAGCGGTTTTAACCGCGACTGATAGAGCTTTGTCATGGCAAGTGAGGCGGAATAGAGCGCAAAGCAGAGAAACTGGTCGATGGTTTCAGGCGCTGCACTGGCGGGAGGCGTATCGGAAATCCCCGCGGGTTCGTCATTCATATCTTTACTCATTCTGAGTCCGGGGTGGGACAGCCAGACCCCAGGCTGTTGGTCAGCCGTGAAGTCTCGCGAATAGTATCTCGGGGAGATGTTGATTTCGGTAGCATCTCTTTCTGGTGTAAGACACCAGACTTTTAAGCGCTATCGCAGCGGGAGAAAAAGCCTTTAGCTGCGCCGCCGATTGAAAGTCGGCACAGTATTGAGTCAAATTAAATTGAAGTCAACATAACCGGTCGCAACCCTTGCGCACAACGTGCGCCGGGTGCAACGCAGCTAAGATCGGCAGGACAATTTCAGCATTTAACCCAGGCTGAAGCCGCCCGCCGATACGGCTTATACGGTGAAGGTCTCTACCATACCGCGCAGGTCGCGCGCCTGGGCCAGCAGTGACTGCGATGCAGAAGAGGACTCTTCCACCAGCGCGGCGTTATTCTGCGTGACGCCATCCATCTGACTCACCGCAATACTGACCTGGGAGATGCCCTGCATCTGTTCACCGGAGGAGAGGGAGAGGTTGTCCATAGCATCGGCCAGTTCACCGACGCGGCTGACAATCTTCAGGATGCGCTCACCCGTTCCGGCCGCTACGGTCACGCCATCCTCGACCTGCGTCACGGCCTGCTCAATCAGCTGCTTAATGTCGCGTGCTGCGGTGGCGCTGCGCTGGGCCAGCGAGCGGACTTCACCCGCGACCACGGCAAATCCGCGGCCCTCTTCACCGGCGCGCGCGGCTTCTACGGCGGCGTTGAGCGCCAGAATATTGGTCTGGAAAGCGATGCCTTCAATCACCGAGGTAATATCGCGTACCCGAACGGCACTAAGTGAAATGTCATGCATGGTTTCGGACAGGCGCTGGACATCTGCTTCGCCCGCCTGGGCCAGGGTGGCGGCCTCGCGCGCTGAACCGGCAGTCTGCTGCGCGCCCGCGGCGTTGCTTTTTACCGTGGCGGTGAGCTGCTCCATGCTGGCGGCCGTTTCCTGCAGCGCAGCAGCCTGCTGCTCGGTACGGGATGAAAGCTCGGTATTGCCCTGCGAAATCTCATCGGCCGCCAGCGCCACCGAGGCGGATGCCCCTTTGATCTGCGTAACCAGTTCGCGCAGGTTGGTCTGCATGCCGCTGAGCGACGCAAGCAGGCTGGTGCTGTCGCCACGGCGCAGCGTGACCGGCGAGGTGAGATCACCGGCGGCAATCGCAGCAGCCAGCGTCTGAGCCTGCACCGGTTCGCCGCCCAGCTGGCGCATCAGTATCCGCACAATAAACGCGCAGGTGACGACGGCAGCCAGCACGGAGAGCACCGCCAGGATGATCAGTATCCAGGTGGTGCGGGCGATAGCGATGCCGTTATCCACTACCGCATCCCGGCTGCTGCGCATCTCAAGCTCGGTCAGATCGTTTATCGCCTTCAGCAGGCTCTGCTGAGCCGGACGCGCCACCTTTAACAGATAGTCGGTGACCTCCTGCTGACGATTTTCCATCCCCAGTTTCCCGGCGGTCATCAGCGTGGAGAGAGCGGCTTCTTCAGTGGACTCGATTCTGCTCATCGCCTCCCGTCCTGCCTGTCCGGAGTCGGTCTGCATCATGCCTGAGAGTACTTCGCGGTTGCTGATGTAGAGCGCGCGCTGTTTTTGCAGACGTTCCCATTCTGGCTTCATGGCAACGGGATCGGTCAGCAGAGCAAGGTTACGCACCGCGATTGCCATATCCCGCACGCCACCGCGCATATCCAGCACCGTCTGGTACTTTTTCAAACGGACATTAACCACCTCGTCCATACCATCGCGAGCGCTATCCAGCGCGTGAATCGCGGTGCCGGTACAGATAATAAACAGCAGAATAAGCAAGCCAAAACCTGCGCTAAGGCGCGTTGAAATTTTCATCTCTCGTTCCGAAAGAGTTCATTGGGTAAACCGGTATCGGCAGGCGAGAGAACTTCTGGAGAGTTACGTTTAACTAAATTGTTCGCTATTTAATTTAACGAAATTAAAAACTGCATGTATACCCACCTCGTTATGCCACAAAAATCGTAACGGAATTGATAACGAAAACCCGGCCAATATGCTGATAAATCGCTTTTTATCGTCTGGCGAGTGTGCGCCTTTTCGCGCTGTTCAGCGGCGCGATACGCCAGCAGCGTAACCGGTTAAAAACACCGGAGTGCACAAATTTAACCGGACGGGCCTGTTAATCTGGCTGCTGCTGCCGATAGAACACTATTCGACATTGATGACGTAACCGACACGCATCGGGCTCCGCAAAACGTCTGCCTCACTGCCGTAAGGCGGGTGAGAATGTGCGAATGCGATGAGCAAAAATAGCGGAGGGGTGATAATTGTCGGCAGCTTAGCAGACATTGAATGAGAAGTACGCCCCGGTTTTTTACTGAAAATTAAAACAAAACTCTGACACTTTCCATCACCGGGAACTAACGCATGCGCCTGAAACTTTTCTGGCTCGCAATGCTGAATATTGCGACCATCATTTTACTCTCCACGCTGTGGGAATTCGGGCTCGAGGCGTGGATCTCCAGCCTGCTGGGCCTGAGCTATGATCCCGATTTTGAAACCAGTGAGCGGCTGCGGTTTATCCTGACCTCCACCTCGTTTGCCGGACTGGCAATGATTATTCCGGCGCTGCTTATTGCGGGTCTGATCCGCAACACGCTGCGTGCGGAAAAAAACGCGCTCAGGCTGGCCGGAACTGATGCGCTGACGGGGGTCATGAACCGCCGATCGTTCACAGCACACATTGCTTCGCTTGATGCCGACGGGACGCCCTACACCCTGACGCTGCTCGACATTAATGACTTTAAGAATATCAATGACCTGAACGGTCATCGTCAGGGCGACGCCACGCTGGTCGCGCTGGCCAATCTGCTGATCGCTTCGGCAGGTACCGGGAGTCAGGTGTTTCGCATCGGCGGGGATGAATTTGCCATTGTTGCCCAGGCTTCACAGGCAGATCAGGCGCTGGCCGCCGCCGAAAGCTTCTGCCAGCATGCGGCATCCATCCGGACCGGTCCGCACACCTTCCTGAGCCTTTCAGCAGGCATCGCCAGCTCAGCCTGCACGGGTCAGGCCGATGTGGTGCGGGCGGCGGATCTGGCGCTGTACGAGGCGAAGCAGGATAAGTGCGCCTGTCTGGCACGATTCTCCCCGGACATGGAGCTGCGCTTTCGCCAGCGGGAAAGGCTGGAGCAGGAGGTTGTTGCCGCCGTTAGCGGACATGCCATCGTTCCCTTTCTGCAGCCGCTGGTTTCACTGCGCACCGGTAACATTACCGGCTTTGAGATACTGGCGCGCTGGATCACTGCGTCCGGTCAGACGGTTTCACCTGCAGAGTTTCTGCCAGTGGTGGAGCGGCTGGGGTTGATGGACAGCATGACCGTGGCGCTGCTGCAGGATGCTGTCAGTGCAACCCGGGCATGGCCAGCCGGGCTCTGCCTGTCGCTGAACATTACCCCGGAGCAGTTGCTGAGACCGTCGCTGACCAGCTGTTTGTCCAGCATTATGCAGCATGCCGGGCCGGTAATGCTGGAACTTGAAATCACCGAACAGAATGTCATGGCCATTTCTGACGATGCCCGCCAGGCGATCCGTCTGCTGAAAGAGGCCGGTATCGGAGTGGTGCTGGATGATTTTGGCACCGGTTACTCCAACCTGTCGGTTTTGCTGGGACTGGGTATTACCAAAATCAAAATTGACCAGACGTTTATCGCCGGAATCGTGACCGGATCTGAGCAGCGAAAAGTGGTGGAAACGCTGCTGGCACTCTGTCAGGGGCTTAATGTGATCATTACTGCAGAGGGCATTGAGGATGTCGCCACGCTGAGGTGGCTGAGAAAGCGCGGCTGTGATTACGGGCAGGGATATCTCTTCAGCCGTCCGGTTCCTGCCGGGCAGGCCACCACGTTGCTGGCGTCCGCTAACGTGGAGGAATTGATGCAGGAAGAGGCGATGGCCGTTAGCTTAGTCAGGTCGCTGGGCTGAAAGCGCGTAACACTCTCTGTGGCCGGGATTAAAACAATAAACGGGCCCGGCGGTCAGAGCCGGGCCCGCTGTCACATCAGAACTGGTAAATCAGACCCAGGGCTGTGATGTCGTCGGTCGCCAGGCGAAGCGGATTGTTATCTTTCAACAGGTTGATGCGGTATTCACCATAGACCGACATGTTCTTGTTGAAGTAGTAAGTGGCACCCACGGCGGTGTATTTAATGATGTCGGCATCGCCGATATTCTCAATTTCCTTGCCTTTGGACGAGACGTAACCCACGGACGGACGGAAGCCGTTCAGGAACTGATACTGCGCCACGGCTTCAAAGTTCTGCGCTTTGTTAGCGAAACCGCCAGTAATTGGCGTGGCGTTCAGCGTTTCACCGTACATGGCAGCCAGATAGACCTGGTTCGCATCATATTTCACCGAGGTCGCCCAGTGCTGGGCTTTTTCGCCTTCTCCGCGTGCGGCAGCGTTCTGCGCCGTTGTGCGATCCAGGCTGGCAAACGCGCCGGCAAAACTCAGGCCGAAATCGAAGTCATAGGAAGCGGAGAGGGCGAAGCCGTCGCCGTTGGAACGGCGCACGCCGTCAATGTTACTGCTGCGATCGTTTTTGCCCTGATACTGCGCGGCAAGGTTTAAGCCGTCGACCAGACCAAAGAAATTGCTGTTACGCCAGGTCAGCACACCGGTTGAGCGGCCAGAGAGAAAGGCGTCGGTATAACCGGAGTCGCCGCCGAAGAACGGCAGCATATCGGTATAACTCAGCACGTCATAGACCAGGCCGTAGTTACGTCCGTAATCCAGCGAACCCGCCTCGCCAAACTTCAGGCCAGCATAGCCCAGACGGGTACGGTTGGTGGCCTGGGCGTCGCTGCCCTCGGAGTTATGCAGACTGTACTGATACTGCCAGAAACCGTAGCCGGTAAGCTGGTCAGTAATCTTTGTCTCGCCTTTAAAGCCAAAGCGGGCATAAGAGGAGGTATCACCATCGTTGTTGTTATCGTCAGAAAAGAGGTGTGACACGTTAATCTTGCCGACCAGATCCAGCTTATTGCCATCCTTGTTATAAACTTCTGCGGCCTGCGCGGAGGAGAGACCGATCAGTAACGGCATGACAGCCGCCAGTAAAGTGCGCTTCATCATTTAATTATTACCCTGTATTCATTAATTATTATTCCCCTGATATGGGGTGAAAAGAAAATGACACAAAAAGGTAAAACTACAAAGTGCAATAAAAGTAACAAAATGTGATGTCTATATTCAGCTGATGGATAACAGCGAGGAACAGAAGATTAAATTGTAAAGTAATAAGATTTTCTTCTAATAAGTAATCATGAGCTATCTGATGTTATATCTCTATTTATCAATGTATTATGTTTGTATGTAGTGGTCTTAAATGGGCTTTTTTTGTACACTTTTAAATCAATATAACCCCTGATTTAATTATGGGTGATTATCCGCTAAGAATAGCCTTATAAGGCTTTTATCCTAACCATTAGTCTGCGTATTAATATTTGTTCATCTTTATAGAATATTCTTTCTGGCCCGATAATCACCTCCGGAATAACAGTCAGAGTTGCTGATTAAATATTGATCATCCTGTTTATAAAATAGCCTGAAAAAGATACGCGGATTAATGTGGCTGCAGGGGGAAATGAAAAACTTTTGTTAAATAAAGCCAGGGTGTTCTGACATTTCCGGGCGAGTTCCCCGCGTAATCGCTGCACCATCGCGCGGCAAACTGCGCTAAAACAGGGCAGTGGAGGGGCTTTTCTGGAGAGATAATTTATCAGCGATCACAAAAGCGATATTTCATCCCGTGAATGCATAATTCTGCTGTTTAAAACCCGGTTCTGGCGCTGCAATCAGACAACTATTCACTATATATGCAAATTAAGTGAATATTGTCAGCATCTAACTCATTGATATTACGTCGTGAAGACCATTTTATGCATTAATTCTCTGGCTGGCACGTTAACTGCACTCTACAGTAGGGCTGCACTACAACATCTTTTAACAATTTTAAAACATAAGCTTTACCCGGCCGGTAAGGTAAAGCAGGAGAGTGGGTTATGGCACTGCACGTTTCACGTCACGATTTCGATCAATGGATGATGCCGGTTTATGCGCCTGCGACTTTTATACCGGTTCGCGCGGAAGGCTCCACCGTCTGGGATCAAAACGGCAAAGATTATATCGACTTCGCCGGTGGCATTGCTGTCAATGCGTTAGGGCATGCGCATCCGGCATTACAACAGGCGCTGCAGGAACAGGCCGCACGTTTATGGCACACCGGTAATGGCTATACCAACGAACCGATCCTGCGACTGGCGAAGCAGCTGATCGATGCCACCTTCGCTGACCGGGTGTTCTTCTGTAACTCCGGGGCGGAGGCGAACGAAGCGGCGCTGAAACTGGCGCGCAAGGTGGCACATGATCGTGTCGGTCCGCATAAAAGTGGCATCGTGGCGTTTAAGAATGCATTTCATGGCCGCACCCTGTTTACGGTAACAGCCGGGGGTCAGCCCGCTTACTCAAAAGATTTTGCGCCGCTGCCGCCAGAGATCCAGCATGCCCCGTTTAACGATCTGGCTGCGGCGGCTGAACTGATTAATGACCATACCTGCGCAGTCATTGTTGAACCCATTCAGGGTGAAGGCGGCGTGCTGCCTGCCGATCCGGCGTTCCTGCGTGGATTGCGTGAGCTCTGTGATAAGCATCAGGCTCTGCTGATTTTTGATGAAGTGCAGAGCGGCGTTGGCCGTACCGGTTCGCTTTATGCCTACATGCATTATGGCGTCACGCCGGATGTGCTCACCAGCGCCAAAGCGCTGGGCGGCGGCTTCCCGATTGGTGCGATGCTGACGCGCGAAGATCTGGCGCTGGTGATGGGCGTTGGCACCCACGGCACCACCTATGGCGGCAATCCGCTGGCGGGCGCAGTGGCAGGTAAAGTCATGGAACTGATCAACCAGCCTGAACTGATGGCGGGTGTAACAGAACGTCACCAGTGGATTGTGGCGGCACTGGATGAGATCAACCAGCGTTTGCACCTGTTCAAAGAAGTGCGCGGTCTTGGCCTGCTGATTGGCGCGGTGCTCAGCGACGATTTTGCCGGTAAAGCCAAAGCGATCAACCTTGCCGCCGCGGAAATGGGCGTCATGGTGCTGATTGCGGGTGCCAATGTGGTGCGTTTTGCCCCGGCGCTGAATATCAGTGAGCAGGAAGTGAAGCTGGGCATGGCCCGCTTTGCCGAAGTGTGCGAAAGCATGGTGCGAGGGTCAACATCATGATGGTAATCCGTCCGGTTGAACGCGATGACTTAAGCCAGCTGATGGCGCTGGCGGGCAAAACCGGTGGCGGGCTGACCTCGTTGCCGGTTGATAGCGCGACGCTTCAGGCGCGTATCGATCGATCGCTGCAGACCTGGGAGGATTCTCTGCCACGTGCCGAACAGGGCTATGTCTTTGTGCTGGCCGACAGCGAAGATAACCGCGCCGTCGGTATCTGCGCTATTGAGGTGGCGGTGGGTCTGCAGGATCCCTGGTACAACTTTCGCGTCGGTACCCAGGTGCACGCCTCAAAAGAGCTGAATGTTTATGCCGCGCTGCCTACCCTGTCGCTGAGTAACGACCATACCGGCAGCAGTGAGCTCTGCACGCTGTTTCTCGATCCCGATTACCGTGATGGCAAAAACGGCTATCTGCTGTCGAAGTCACGCTTCCTGTTTATGGCCAGTTTCCGTGAACGTTTCACCAACCGGGTGGTGGCCGAGATGCGTGGCGTCAGCGATGAGCAGGGCCATTCGCCGTTCTGGGAGAGCGTCGGCAGCCGCTTCTTCTCTATGGAATTCAGCAAAGCGGACTTCCTTAGTGGCACCGGACAGAAATCGTTTATCGCTGAACTGATGCCGAAACATCCGCTCTACATCGACTACCTGACACCGGAAGCGCAGGCGGTGATTGGACAGGTCCATCCGCAAACCGCGCCTGCGCGGGCGGTGCTTGAAGCAGAGGGCTTCCGCTACCTCAATTATGTCGACATTTTTGATGGCGGCCCGACGCTGGAGTGCGATATCGATCATATCCGTGCCGTGCGTAAAAGCCGTCTGCGCAGCGCAGAACGGGGCGAAAACCCGGCTGATGGCCCGCTCTGTCTGGTTGCCAATAGCGATTATCGCCAGTTCCGTGTAGCGCTGATTCCGGCAAAGGCTGACAGCGACAGCGTGCAACTCACGGATGAACAGATGCAGGCGCTCCATTGCCAGCCGGGCGACAGCCTGCGCGTGGTGACGCTCTGCAAAGAGGAGAAAACAGCATGACACATCTGATAAATGGACAATGGCTGGACGGTGAAGCTGAGATTCTGACGAAAGCGGATCCGGTCAGCGGCGAGACGTTATGGCAGGGCCAAGCGGCCTCAGCCGCTCAGGTCACCGCAGCCTGTGAGGCGGCGCGCGACGCATTTCCAGCCTGGGCCAGACGCCCGCTGGCGGAACGGCAGGCGATCGTTGAGAAATTTGCCGCCGGGCTTGAGGCGCATAAAACGGCGCTGGCGGAAACTATCGCCCGTGAAACCGGCAAGCCGCGCTGGGAAGCGCTGACCGAAGTGGGCGCGATGATCAACAAAATCGGCTTTTCGGTGAAGGCATACCATAGCCGCACTGGTGAACAGCATGAAGGCGAAAGCTCGCTGCGCCACCGCCCGCATGGGGTACTGGCGGTGTTTGGTCCCTATAACTTCCCGGGACATCTGCCAAACGGCCATATCGTTCCGGCGCTGCTGGCGGGCAACTGCGTGGTATTTAAACCCAGCGAACTGACGCCGCTGACCGCCGAAAAAACCGTTGAGCTCTGGCTGGCTGCGGGCCTGCCTGCCGGCGTGCTGGCACTGTTACAGGGCGGACGTGAGACTGGTCAGGCGCTGGCCAACTGTCAGCAGATTGATGGCCTGCTGTTTACCGGCAGCGCCCATACCGGCTATCAGCTGCATCGCCAGTTTGCCGGTCAGCCTGAAAAGATGCTGGCGCTGGAGATGGGCGGTAACAATGCCCTGATTGTTGAAGATCCGGCGGACACTGATGCGGCTGTCAACATCACGTTGCAGTCAGCCTTTATTACCGCCGGTCAGCGCTGCACCTGCGCGCGGCGTCTGCTGGTCAGACGCGGCGATGCAGGGGATGCGTTTCTGCGGCGACTGGTGGAGGTGGCGGGGCGACTGCAACCCGCCGCCTGGAATGCTGAACCGCAGCCGTTTATGGGCAGCGTGATCTCCACCGGCGCAGCAGAGAAGATTATGGGTGAGTGGCAACGGCGGGTTGAGGCGGGCGGCGAGGTGCTGCTGGAAATGCGCTGGCCGGATCGCCACAGTGCCATCCTGACGCCAGGTATTATCGATTTAACCGGCGTGCAGGGCATTCCGGATGAAGAGGTCTTTGGTCCGCTGTTAGGCATAGTCCGCTATGAGACATTTGAAGAGGCGATAGCGCTGGCGAACCAGACCCGTTATGGCCTGTCGTGCGGATTGATCTCGCCTTCACGCCAGCAGTTTGATCAGTTGCTGCTTGAAGCGCGTGCCGGTATCGTCAACTGGAACAAACCGCTGACCGGCGCAGCCAGTACCGCACCGTTTGGCGGCATTGGTGCCTCGGGCAACCATCGCGCCAGCGCCTGGTATGCGGCGGATTACTGCGCCTGGCCAATGGCCTCGCTGGAGACGCCTGACCTGACGCTGCCCGCCACGCTGTCGCCGGGCCTCGATTTCTCCACCCAGGAGACGACGTCATGAAGGCAACCGAAGCCAACTTTGATGGGCTGGTGGGGTTAACACACCACTATGCCGGGCTGTCGTTTGGCAACGAAGCCTCGACCCGCAATCAGCTGCAGCCGTCGAATCCCCGTCTGGCGGCAAAGCAGGGGTTGCTCAAGATGAAAGCGCTGGCCGATATGGGCTACGTGCAGGGGGTGATCCCGCCGCATGAGCGGCCCAATATTGCGGCGCTGCGCCAGCTCGGCTTTGGTGGCAGCGATGAGCAGGTGCTGGCTGCGGCCGGGAAAACTGCGCCGGGATTACTCTCCGCCGTCAGTTCAGCCTCGGCGATGTGGGTCGCCAATGCTGCCACGGTCTCGCCGTCAGCGGACAGCCTTGATGGCCGGGTTCACCTGACGGTGGCGAACCTAAACAACAAATTCCACCGTGCGATAGAAGCGCCGGAAACGGCCTGGCTGCTGCGTTCCATCTTCCGCGACGATCGCCATTTTGCGGTGCATGATGCCTTGCCGCAGGTGGCGATGTTTGGCGATGAAGGGGCGGCGAACCATAACCGACTGGGCGGCGCCTATGGTGAGCGCGGCGTGCAGCTGTTTGTCTATGGCCGCGACAGCAGCCATGAGGGCAAAGCCCCGCAGCGCTATCCGGCACGTCAGACCCGGGAAGCCAGCGAGGCGGTCGCCCGTCTGCATCAGCTCTCACCGGAAAGCGTGCTGTATGCGCAGCAGAATCCTGCGGTGATCGATCAGGGCGTGTTTCATAACGATGTGATTGCGGTGAGTAACCAGCAGATGCTCTTCTGTCACCAGCACGCCTTTGTTAATCAGCCTGAACTGCTGGCGCAGCTTCGGTCGCGCGTTCCCGGTTTTGTGGCACTGGAAGTGCCGGAAAATCGGGTGTCAGTGAAAGATGCGGTGGAGACCTATCTGTTTAACAGTCAGTTGCTGAGCCGTCCCGACGGCACCATGATGCTGGTGCTGCCGGAGGAGTCACGTCAGCATCCGGGTGTCTGGCGCTACCTGTGTGAACAGGTTGAGGCTGACACGCCACTCAAAGCCCTGAAGGTGTTTGATCTGCGCGAAAGCATGTATAACGGGGGTGGTCCAGCCTGCCTGCGTTTGCGGGTGGTGCTGACACCACAGGAGCAGCAGGCAGTGAATCCGGCGGTGCTGATGAATGATCGGCTCTTCAGCACGCTGAATAACTGGGTTGACCGTCATTACCGCGATCGCCTGACCCAGGCCGATCTGGTCGACCCACAATTGCTGCGTGAGGGACGCGACGCGCTGGATGAACTGACGAAGCTGCTAGACTTAGGAAATGTATATGCATTTCAGCAGTGAAGGAGGGGGCAGCACAGCCTGCCGCCTGCTCAGGGCGAAAAGGAGGAACGATGCAGGACTTTTTACAGCAAACGCTCTCCGGCGAGGTGCCGCGTAAGCGTAGTGGTGAAACGGCGCATCTTCGCTGGCAATGGTTGTATCACGGCATACTGTTGATGGAGCCGACGGTGCCGGTTAAACAGGCGCTTGTGCTCTCTGCCGGGATCCACGGCAATGAAACGGCCCCGGTAGAAATGGTGAACCAGCTGGTTAATCCGCTGCTGCGGGGCGAAAAGCCGTTACAGCAGCGCATGCTGGTGATTCTGGGTAATCCCTCAGCGCTACGCGCCGGTAAGCGCTATGTGCGTTATGACATTAACCGGCTGTTTGGCGGACGCTGGCAGCAGATTGATGATGGTGATGAGGCCCGCCGCGTGCTGCGGCTGGAGCAGGCGCTGGAGACCTTCTGGCAGCTGGGCGAGTGCGATGAAACGCGCTGGCACCTCGACATGCACACCGCAATTCGTGGCTCTTATCATCCTCAGTTTGGCGTGATGCCGCACAATGAACGCCCCTGGCCGCCCGCGTTTCTTGACTGGCTGGCCGCTGCCGGGCTGGAAGCGCTGGTGTTCCATCGCTCGCCGGGCGGCACCTTTACCCACTTCAGCTGCGAGCACTTCGGTGCGGCCAGCTGTACCCTGGAGCTGGGCAAAGCGCTGCCGTTTGGCGAAAACGATCTCAGTCAGTTCAGTGCGGCACAGCAGGCGCTGGCGTCTTTACTCTATGGCGAAGCGCTGCCTGCGGCGACGGTTAAACCCCGTCACTATCGGGTCGCGCAGCAGATCACCCGACTGAGTGAGCACTTTACGCTGCATATGTCGCCGGAAACGCTGAACTTTACCGCGTTTCCACAGGGGACGTTGCTGGCGGAAGATGGTAGCACCCGCTATTACGTGCAGCAGGCGCGGGAATATGTGCTGTTCCCTAACCCTAACGTGGCCGCCGGGCTGCGTGCCGGACTGATGCTGATTGAAGAGAGCGAACAGACCCAGGCGCTGCCGGTCTGATAGCGGTTGTTAACAGCGCAGACCCTCGGCGCTAAAAAACCGACAGGAAAAGTGGAAGATCGGCTTCCGCTTTCCTGTCGTAACCCTTACACTCCTCCATGATTTCTGCCAAATTCGCTTTAAATTCATAAACATTTTCAATTCCTCACGCCTTTCTTCTTATTCTCTTCATGATTGCCCGATTTTTATCTTTTATGCTTTCACGGCTTTACTCAGGCTCTGAGTAGTTGACGTTCAGCGTCGTATGCTTGTTTCCGAAGACGCGACAGAGTGCTGTCGTCATTATCATGAATTATAAGGACACTATTATGCGCAAACTGACTTCCCTTTTACTGGCTTCTTCGCTGGCGTTTGGTGCAGCCAGCGCCGTCCATGCAGCCGCTGACAACCTGACTCCACCGCCAGCAGGTAGCGAAAAAGCGATGCACAAGCCGCCAATGCGCCACGGCATGGAGATGATGTTTAAAGGTCTGAACCTGACCGACGCGCAGAAAACTCAGATGCGCGACATCATGAAAGAGAGCCACAAAGATATGAAACGCCCGTCACTGGACGAGCGTCGTGCGGCCCACAGCATTATTGCCTCTGACAGCTTCGACCAGAGCAAAGCAGAAGCACAGGCAGAGAAGATGTCCGCCAATGCCAAAGAGCATGCGCTGAAGATGCTGGAAACCCAGAACAAGCTCTATAACGTGCTGACGCCGGAGCAGAAAAAACAGTACAACGCTAACTTTGAAAAGCGTCTGACTGAGAAAGGCCCGCACGAGGGCAAAATGGCACCGCCAGCAGAACCGGCTGAATAACACTCGTTAAGCGAACGGTCTGAGACCGCCGGCGCTGTCCACTGAAGGTGAGTGGGCAGCATCGGCGGTTTTTTTATAGCGGCAGAATAGGGTAGGCACCTGACAGAATCGGGCGGCAGAGGATTTTGTAGCCGTCGTGATCAAAACCGCCTTTGGGCCGCTGCAGTTTTCTGGCCTCATCCATGCTGCTGACCGAACCGAGATAGAACCAGTGGTCGATAACGTGGATCTGCGTCATCTCTTTGCCTTCTTCCACCAGCCCCACGGCACCCTGCCATGGCCAGCAGAATACCCGCACGTTTTCCAGCGCCTCCAGCAGTCGATCCTGATGATCGCTGACCGGCTCTTTTCCACAGCAGGCCCCGGCGCAACGGCGCAGTGCCGAGCGGAAGCAGCCTCGCCCCGCACTCAGCGCTTCCAGACCCAGCAGGCCATGACAGAGCTGATACTCATCCGCGAGCTGCTTGAGCCGTTCCAGCGCGGCGAAGCGACTGCGATAGAGCCCAAACAGGTTGGGGGACTGGCTGAAATCGAGGTCTTTTGCATAGACCACATTCGGTTTGCCGTCGGTAATCTGCAATGAACAGAGCTGCCGGTTTTTGCGCAGTCGCTTGTTGAACAGCGGCTGCTGGGTTTTGATCATCTGCGCTTCCAGCAGCAGCGCGCCGAGGTCGCCCGCGGTAGGGATCCAGCTTACACGCCGCGACTGGCGCAGCATTTTCGCCTCATCCGGGGTCCGGAAATGGGACATCACCCGCGAACGCAGATTCACACTTTTACCGATATAGAGCGGCAGCGACTCACTTTCGCCATGAAAGGTATAGACGCCAGGATGATTTGGCAGGCCTTCCAGCCATTCACGCAGGTGTTCGGGATATTGATAAATTGCATTCGCGTCGGGTTCGGGGCGAAGTATGGCAGAACGTCTGACCAAGATGGACTCCATTTACTGGTTGTCCATACAGCATAACAGGCAGGTGAAATGATCGCCAGCCGTCTGGTTACAGAGACCGTGTTGCCCGCCAGCAGATCAGCGAGCCGAGCGTGATCATCGCCACGCCCTGCCAGAAGGCCAGCGGCGGCGTCAGGCCGAGCCACAGCGATCCCAGCAGGGCCGACAGCACCGGCGTAAAATAGGAGGCGGTGGCCAGCAGCGTCAGATTGCCCTGCTGAATTCCGTGATTCCAGGCGGAATAGGCGATGGCGGTGGAGAGCCCGACAAACAGCACCTCCAGCAGCGGCACCAGCGTAAAGGTCATCGGTGCAGTGTGATCGCTGAAGGCATATTTCAGCCACAGCGTCAGGGCGGTCAGGATAAAAAACAGCGTGACGCCATTGGAACCACGGGCAAAGCGGCGGGTGAGATTATTGTAGAGCGCCCAGGTCAGGGCGGCGATAAAGGCCAGTGCATAGGCGACCGGGTTGCGCAGCATATTCTGCCACAACAGCGCGGGCGATCCGTTGCCGCTGCCTTTCATTACCCAGACGATCCCCAGCAGCGACAGCAGCAGTCCTGGCCACAGCCAGACACGGAAACGCTGCTGATTAAACGGGATCGCCAGCACGATGGTCAGACAGGGCCAGAGATAGTTAATCATCCCCAGTTCCAGCGACTGGCTGCGATCGCTGGCCAGCCCGATGGCCAGCGCCAGACAGATTTCATAGCCGACAAAGAGTACGCCCCCCAGCCACAGGTAGATGGCGGGCATTGCGCCAGGTCTGGGCAGGCCCCGGCTCAGGCAAAGGAGACACGCCGTAGTGGTGTAGATCAGCGCCGCGCCACCGGTGGCGCCAAAGGCTTCACTGACGCTGCGCAGCAGGCCAACGGTCGTACTCCAGAGCAGAATGGCGACAAGCCCGATGAGGGTCGCGCGCGAAACGGTGGCAGGCATGCAGCGATCAACAAAGTCAGTGAGAGAAGCCTCCCTTGCCGCGGCAAGGGAGGTGCAGGATTACTTCCAGAAGTCGTCGAATACCGTGATCGGCGGACGACGTTTGTGCTCGGTTTTCTGATACCAGCCTTCGATGATGCGGGCGCTGTCAGGATTGATGCTTTTGCCTTCCAGGTAGTCATCAATCATCTCATAGGTGACGCCCAGCGCCACTTCATCCTGCAGGCCTGGACGATCATCTTCCAGATCGGCAGTCGGTTTCTTCAGATAGAGATGCTCCGGGCAGCCAAGGTGTTTCAGCAACTGCTTGCCCTGACGCTTGTTCAGGCGGAACAGGGGATTGATGTCAGTGCCGCCATCGCCATACTTGGTGAAGAAACCGGTCACGGCTTCAGCCGCGTGATCGGTGCCGACCACTACGCCTTTGGTCATGCCGGCGATGCTGTATTGCGCTTTCATCCGCTCACGGGCTTTTTCATTGCCGCGGACAAAATCGGAAAGCGTAATACCTGCCTCTTTCAGCGCGCGCTCACTGGCCAGCACCGACTCTTTGATGTTTACCACCAGCGAACGGTCGGGTTTGATAAAGGCCAGCGCGTCCTGACAATCCTGCTCATCCGCCTGCACACCATAAGGCAGACGCACGGCAATAAAGGTGTAGTCGTTATCACCGCTCTCCTGACGCAGTTCGGTGATCGCCCGCTGCGCCAGCGCGCCCGCCAGGGTTGAATCCTGACCGCCGCTGATCCCCAGCACCAGCGTTTTCAGTCCGCTGTGACGTTTCAGGTAGGCTTTAAGAAAATCGATGCTGACGCGCACTTCCTGGTCGGCGTCGATAGTGGGCTTCACACCCAGGGCTTCAATAATTTCCTGCTGCAGTGACATGAACTTCTCCTCAGGTCAGTGGCCTGTCGGCTCGATGCGAACGTTTTATTAAAGCTAACGTGCCTTTGCGAAAACAACAAGCCAAAGCGGTAACTGATTACCATGAAACGTTGCGAAATCAGTGAGTTTTTACCTGCGGCAGCGGTTTTTTCGCCAGCACGGTAAACATCAGAATCGCCGTCATAAAGCAGCCAAAAATGGTGGCGCACATGCTCAGCACCGAGGTGCCACCGATGCCGGTAATCGGCACGGTAATCGCACCCAGCGTGAACATCGTGACGCCAATCACCGCGGAGGCGCTACCAGCGCGATGGCCCTGACTCTGCATCGCCAGGGACGAGGCGGTGGTAGCGATAACGCCGTTGCTGGCAATGGTAAAGAACAGTGCCACCAGCAGCAGCGCTAAGGGAGCATGCAGCAGCGCGGCCAGCAGCAGCAGACTGGAGGCGACAAAGGCCAGCGTCAGTCCGCCTTTCAGCACCCGATATTCGCCCCACAATGGACAGAGGCGGGCGCTGGTCTGTGAAGCAATCACCAGGCCAAACCCGTTGGCCGCAAAGCAGAAGCTAAAGGCCTGGGGGGAAAGACCATAGAGTTGCTGCAGCACGAACGGCGAGGCACCGATGTAGGCGAACATGCCGGACATCATAAATCCCTGGGTCAGGCAGAAGCCCATGAAGGGGCGATGGGTAATCACCTGACCCAATGCTGCGTAGGCGGAGAATATTGATCCTTTACTGCGGCGTGCCTCAGGCAGGGTTTCATGCAGCTTCCAGCGCGCCAGCAGGATCAGCAAAATGGCAATGCCGCCCAGCACCATGAAGATGCCGCGCCAGTTTAAAATCGTCATCAGCACGCCGCCTAATACCGGTGCGCCGATCGGTGCCAGACCGTTGACCAGCATCAGCAGAGCGAAGAATCGCGTCAGCTCATGGCCGCTATACATATCGCGTGCAATTGCCCGTGACAGCACCGCACCGCCCGCACCTGCTAACCCTTCGAACAGCCGCGCCAGCAGCAGCTGGTTAATATCCTGCGCCAGCGCACAGCCCATCGAGGCGATAAACAGCAACACCAGTGACAGGGTCAGCGGGCGCAGGCGGCCGAACTTATCGCTCATCGGGCCAAAGAGCAGCTGGCCAAAGCCGAGACCTAACAGGCCAGCGGTCAGACTCAGCTGCGCGGTAGCGGTTTCGGTATGCAGATCCTGCGCCATTTGTGGCAGTGCAGGGAGATAGAGGTCGATGCAGAGCGGGCCCAGTGCGGCCAGCAGGCCCAGCGTAATGGCATAAACCAGGCGATTGGAGTGTACAGGGGTCATTTATCCTCGGGATTGTCAGCGATGGGGTAAACAGAAAGCGGGTAAGGCTGCGAAAAACAGCGTCCGGTAACGCGACATTCACGCCGATCTGCGTCTGCGCGGATGGCGGTGCGGTCTCTGAAAACGGGGCGCTATCGGGTGCCTGTTTTGCCGGGCAGTATACGTCTGCGTTGACAGCAAAACAGCCTTCTTTACGAAATCCTGACATTTGACGGACCACTAATTGTTCGTCATAAACTTGATAAATCAGCATTTATGTTCCAGGCTTGTTTCCACATGGACAATAAATGAGGAACAACAAGATGAATAAAGTGATGGGATGTATCGCTGCGGCGCTGACGCTGGCTGCACTGTCTGGTTGTACGACTTACGATCGTGCGGAAAGCTACGTGACTAAGCCAGTGGTAAAGGATGTTAAAAAGGGTATGACCCGTGATCAGGTTCGTCAGATCGCCGGTACGCCTTCTACTGAAATCACCATGGTTCACGCGCGCGGCACCTGCCAGACTTATGTGCTGGGTCAGCGCGACGGTAAAGCTCAGACTTACTTCGTGAGCTATAACGACACCGGCCGTGTCATTAACTACGGCTTCCAGAGCTGTGCGGAATATGACACCGATCCGCAGGTTCAGCAGTAACTCATAGCACCCCTGAATAGCAAACGGCCCGTCATTATGACGGGCCGTTTTTCGTTGTGGCGCTGACTACAATCCTGCCGGGCGCGGCACCTCAACATAATCGCCATCTATCTGCCGCTGGTAGAAGTGGCCAGCCTGCACATAGAAGCGTTTGCCGTTAAAGTCGAGTACCCGCATTTCACTGCTGACCCGCGACTCTGCAGGCGGCTCTGTCACCACATACTCATCGCCGTGACGCTGATAATAATTGCCGTTGAGCAGATAATAGGTCAGTCCGCCTATCAGCACCGCGGTTGCGGCTTCAGGCAAAAAGCGCACCGGCCCGGGTCCGCCCCAGTGTGGCCCGTGGCCGCCATGTCGACCCCATCCACCCGGCGGGCCCCAGTCGCCAGGATGAGCGAAAGCCAGAGCGGGTGTCAAAAGCGTCAGCGTCAGAAGCGAGGCGATTATCTTTTTCATCAGGTGTTCTCCTCATAAGACTGGATGCAGAATTCGCTTTTTACCCGGCAAAGACAAGCACTAAAACGGCGATTTTTCGCCTGTTTACCATGCTTAACGCTTTCTTAACGGCGTTGCCATTAATGGGGGAGATTATGGAGAAGAAGGGCGGGAATAACCTGGCGCGTGCGCGCCAGGTTCAAAGCAGATTAGCGGTGCGCCAGTTCGGCGTTGTCGTCGCTTTCCAGGACGCGCTTATCGGTCATACCTAACCAGCGACTGGTGAGAGAACCGGCGGTCATGGAACCGTTGACGTTCAGGGCTGTACGACCCATATCGATCAGCGGCTCAATGGAGATCAGCAGCGCCACCAGGGTGACCGGCAGGCCCATCGCAGGCAGGACAATCAGTGCCGCGAAGGTTGCACCACCGCCGACACCGGCAACGCCTGCTGAGCTCAGCGTTACGATCCCGACCAGTGTCGCAATCCACAGTGGGTCAAACGGGTTGATCCCGACGGTTGGCGCAACCATCACTGCCAGCATAGTTGGATAGAGACCGGCACAGCCGTTCTGGCCGATAGTGGCACCAAAAGAGGCCGCGAAGCTGGCAATCGACTCAGGCACGCCAAGACGACGGGTCTGGGTTTCCACGCTCAGCGGAATGCTGGCTGCGCTGGAGCGGCTGGTAAAGGCGAAGGTAATAACCGGCCACACTTTACGGAAGAAGCGCATCGGGTTGATACCATTTACCGACAGCAGCAGGGCGTGGACTCCAAACATGATGGCCAGACCGAGGTAAGAGGCGACCACAAAGCTGCCCAGCTTGATGATGTCCTGCAGGTTAGAACCGGCAACCACTTTGGTCATCAGCGCCAGCACACCATAAGGCGTCAGCTTCATCACTAAACGCACCAGCTTCATGACCCAGGACTGCAGCGTATCGATCGCGACCAGCACGCGCTGACCTTTAACTTCATCATCTTTCAGCAACTGCAGTGCAGCCACGCCCAGGAAGGCGGCGAAGATGACGACGCTGATAATCGAGGTCGGACTGGCTCCGGTCAAATCGGCAAACGGGTTTTTCGGGATAAAGGAGAGCACCAGTTGCGGCACGGTCAGGTCAGCCACTTTGCCGACATAGTTGCTCTGAATCGCACTGAGACGCGCAGTCTCCTGCACGCCCTGAACCAGACCTTCTGCGCTCAGGCCAAACAGGCCGGTCACAAAGACGCCGACCAGCGCCGAGATCGCGGTGGTAAACAGCAGTACGCCAATCGTCAGTACGCTGATTTTCCCCAGCGACGAGGCGTTATGCAGACGGGCGACCGCACTCAGAATGGAAACGAACACCAGCGGCATTACGACCATCTGCAGCAACTGGACATAGCCATTACCGACGATGTTAAACCAGCTGATAGACTCTTTGACCACTGCGCTGTTTTCGCCGTAGATCAACTGCAAAACCAGGCCGAACAGTACGCCGATTACCAGACCGGTCAGCACTTTTTTCGACAGGCTCCAGTTCTGACGGCTGAAGCGAGAGAGCAATACCAGCAGCACCACAAAGGCTACGATATTAAGCGTAAGAGGAAGGTCCATACTGAAACTCCAGAGTAATGCGGCCTTTCGCTCTGGAAAGGCCGCATAATGTTAATCACGAATTAAGACAGCAGGAATGGTAACAGCAGGCGAAGAGGGTGCCTTATATCCAAATGGCATGGTTTATAACTTAAAGGCGTTTTGTGCTGATTTATTGCGCACTATGACTGGAAATCAACCGTCCGACGCCATTTTGTAGCGTATCGAACAGCTGTGACGGCCAGCCGTTTGCACCAAAAGATGGCATGCCCACCGGAAACCAGAGCGCATATCCCACCAGTCCCAGGCACAATGCCCGCTCAAGCTGGTTGCCTTTCTGGCTGCGCAGAATCGGCAGCCGGAAGCGCCAGCGGCAGGGCCACAGCAGTGGAACCCCGGCAGGCGTCAGCATATCGGCCACAATATGGCTAAGGTAGCCCAGCGTCAGACCCTGTAAGACATCAGGCGGTATCGGCGACGACTGGGGCAGGTTTATCTGAAAAAGCCATAAACCGGCGGCTATCGCCAGCAAACTGTGGGTAAAGCCGCGATGGCCGAACGCGCGCGCAATAGGATGGGAGAGCCAGCGCAGTCGCTGTCCCAGCAGAGATTTAGGGTGATCGATATCGGGCAACAGACATGTCAGCAGGGCTGAGGGAACAAGATGCCACCAGTCGGCCTGCGCCAGCACCGGTGTCAGCTCAGCACGCTTCGCAAAGATAGCGCTGGCAATGGCAAAAATGATGTGGCCTTCGCCCGTCATGATAGAACCTGGTTGCAAAGAAAACTGTCGATGCATCCAGTATAGGGATTTATCCAGTAAATGAGAACATGTGACGCTGTAACGAAGCATGAATATTATTAACAAGGCGGACAGCGATGAAACACTGTCCGCCAGTAAGATTAACGCGCCAGCCAGCCGCCATCCACCGCCAGGGTGTAGCCATTCACGTAGTCAGACGCGGAAGAGGCCAGGAAGACTACCGGGCCCATCATGTCATCCGGCACGCCCCAGCGGCCTGCCGGAATACGGCCCAGAATCTCTTCACTACGCGACTCATCATTACGAAGCTGTTCCGTATTGTTGGTGGCCATGTAACCGGGAGCGATGGCATTGACGTTAATGCCATGTTTTGCCCACTCGTTCGCCATCAGACGGGTCAGTCCCATCACGGCGCTTTTCGACGCCGTATAAGAGGGCACCCGGATACCGCCCTGGAAGGAGAGCATGGAGGCGATATTGATGATCTTGCCGCCATTACCCTGCGCGATAAACTGACGGGCAACCTGCTGCGACAGGAAAAACAGGCTCTTGCTGTTAAGATTCATCACGTCATCCCAGTCCTGCTCGCTGAAATTCAGTGCGTCCTCACGGCGGATAATGCCGGCATTGTTGACCAGAATGTCAATTTTACCGGCAGCGGCCAGCGCCTGTTCAACCACTGAGGCCACCACGCTGGTCTGCATCAGATCGGCCTGCACCGGCCAGAACCGGCGACCCAGCGCCTCCACTTTACTTTGGGTATCATCCGGGCCATCACGGTTAACGCCGACGATATCACAACCCGCCTGGGCCAGACCCAGCGCCATACCTTGCCCTAAACCGGTATTACAGCCGGTCACCAGCGCGACTTTACCTTCCAGGTTAAACGTACTCAGTACCATGGTATTTCTCCTCTGCTCAGCGCAGTTCACTGATTTTGACGTGGTCCATGTCATCAAAGACCTGATTCTCACCCACCATGCCCCAGATAAAGGTGTAACGCTGGGTGCCGACACCGGCGTGAATTGACCAGCTGGGTGAGATCACCGCCTGCTCGTTGTGTACCAGCAGATGGCGGGTTTGCTGCGGTTGTCCCATCATGTGGAAGACGGCGCACTCTTCGCTCATATCGAAGTAGAAATAGACTTCCATGCGGCGTTCGTGGGTGTGGCAGGGCATGGTGTTCCACAGGCTGCCTTCATCCAGTTTGGTTAAGCCCATGGTGAGCTGGCAGGTGGGCAACACATCCGGCACGATAAATTTGTTAATGGTGCGGCGATTGGAGGTCGCGGCATCACCCAGCGTCGCGGTGGCCGCTTCCTGCAGCGTGATCTTCTTGTCCGGGAAGGTGCTGTGTGCTGGCGCACTGTTGTAATAGAATTTGGCCGGCTGCGCAGGGTTCAGGCTGCGGAACAGCAGGTTGCGCGCACCTTTGCCGATGTAAAGTGCCTCTTCGTGACCGATTTCCCACGCTTTACCGTCAACTTCTACCAGACCCGGGCCGCCAATATTGATCATACCCAGCTCGCGGCGTTCAAGAAAATAAGCGACGCCCAGCTGTTTTCCCATCTCATCACCGATAGTGACCGGATTATTCACCGGCATGACGCCGCCAATAATGATGCGGTCGATATGGCTGTAGGTCAGGGTGTAATCATCGGCAGTAAATATCTTCTCAATCAGGAACTCGCGGCGCAGTGCTTCAGTGTCGAGTTGCTTAGCGTGATCGCTGTGAATGCTTTGACGAACGTCCATCTCAGGCCTCTCTGCAGGTCAGGTTATTCATGCCCCAAACGGGGACGCTTTTGGCATCTTAGGCAGAGCGGGATGGGAATTCAATAAAAATGAAACGTTGTTTTATTTTTTGCGGGTCAGATCAAGTGACAGGTGCAACAGGCAATAAAAAGCCCGCCATAAGCGGGCTGTTATTATCCCTGCAGATGCTGCAGGCTAAGCTGGGTCAGATTGTCCAGCCGGACATCCGCCAGCGTCCAGCGGGGATCGTCACGGTGTTCGGCGGCGGGCACCACAATCGATCGCATACGCGCTGCTTTGGTGGCGATCATGCCGTTAAACGAATCTTCCAGCGTGACGCAGTTGAGCGGATCGATCGCAAGGCTGGCGGCGGCATTGAGATAGACCTGCGGATGGGGCTTGCTGTAGGGCAGCGCTTCTGCTGAAGCCAGTACGTCGAAATAAGGGCGCAGATTGAAGATCTCCAGCACCTGTTCCAGCATCTTTAGCGGTGATGCGGAGGCAAGGCCGATTTTCAGCCCCTGTTCCCGGCACAGTTGCAGCGCCGTTTCCACGCCCGGCAGCAGTGGCCGCGTCTGATCCACCAGCGTCATGGCGCGCGTAATAATCCGCTCAGTGACCTCCTCCTGAGAGGGGCCATGCCAGGGCAGCGTTTCGTACCACATCCGTACAGTCTGATCGATGCGCAGACCCAGGGTATCGGGCATTTCACTGCGACGTGACAGGTCAACATCCAGCGTTGAAAAGATATCCAGCTCAGCCTGATCCCACAGAGGCTCAGAATCGATCAGTAAGCCATCCATATCAAACAGGGCGGCAAGGACAGGGCGGTGATAAGGCATCAGGGGGTCTCCTTTTAAAGTCAGCATTACCTTAACATCATTCTTTACTGGCGCACGCTCTGCCTGACAGGCCACGCTTTATTTGGGAAATTTCACCGTTGGCAGGTAAACTGACGGCAAATTGGATTCCGGGTTCAGGAGATATTATGACCTATCAACAGGCTGGCCGTATCGCCATCCTCAAGCGAGTGGCAGGCTGGGTGCTCTTTTTAGTGGCGCTGCTGTCGACCATTATTTCTGTATTGAGCTTTATGTTTAAGCATAGCGAAAAGCAGCCAGGCATTGATGCCGTCATGCTCGATTTCGTCCACGTCATCGTCGACATGCTGCGCTTTAACACGCCATTCCTGAATGTCTTCTGGCATAACTCGCCAGTACCGGAATTTAACGGTCAGATGAACCTGGGTTTCTGGCTGATCTACATTCTGATTTTTGTCGGGCTGGCGCTGGAGTCGTCAGGCGCGCGGATGGGACGTCAGGCGCGTCACGTCAAAGAAGGCATTGAGGATCAGATGATTCTGGAGCAGGCAAAAGGCAGTGAAGGGCGTAGCCGTCAGCAACTGGAAGAGAAGGTGCGCGTACCTCGCCACACCATCTTCCTGCAGATCTTCCCGCTCTATGTCCTGCCGGTGGTGATTGCGATAGCCGGTTATTTTGCGCTGTCGCTGCTGGGCTTTATCTGACCGCGAGCTTTGTCAGGCCGGTCTGGCCTGACTGGCGCCCAGCGCATCCTCATCCAGCAACTGGCCAATGGCGAACTGTGCATCGCCTGGCCAGTGCCCGCCAAAGACGTTAGCCCGGTTGAGCAGATAGTAGAGCTGGTAGACCGGCAGACGCTGCGAAAAACCATCCGGTAACGGCCACACCGCCTGATAACCGTCGTAAATCTGGCGAGGCAGGTCAGGGTACCAGCTCAGCATAGCTAAATCGCACTCACGGTCGCCCCAGTAACAGGCAGGATCGAACAGCCAGGGGCCACTCTCACTGCTGGCGCAGTTAGCCGGCCAGAGGTCGCCATGCAACAGCGACGGCTGCGGATGATGTGACGCGAGCACCCGCTGCACGCAGGCAACGATCAGCTCTGTATCCCCGTACTGAATTCCCTTTTCCGCTGCCAGTTGCAGCTGCCAGCCAATGCGCTGTTCAGCAAAAAAAACCGACCAGCGGCGCAGCCAGCTGTTGGGTTGGGGCGTCGTGGTGATGTTATTGTCGAAATCGAGGCCGAACTGCGTCTGCTCGCTCCACTGATGCAGATGCGCCAGTTGCTGACCGAGCTGATATGCACTCTGCTCATCAAGCGGCTGTGGCCTGATATATTCCAGCAGCAGAAAGCTCTCCTCGCGATGATGACCCACTCCATAGACTTTAGGCACACGAACCGTGCCGGTGCGCGCCAGCAAATCCAGCTGGTCTGCTTCCCAGGTAAAGAGCGACAGCATATCGCGGCTGTTACTTTTGACGAAGACGTCGTGATCACCGTAGCGGATCTGCCAGGTGGGATGGATATCACCCCCCGCGAGGGCGTGACGTTGAGTGATTTCGGCGTTGCCTAACTGCTCGCTTAACAGACGACTAATGGCTGACCACATTGGGCTATCCTCGTTATTCGCTGCGTAAGTTCGATTGTATTGCGTAAATATTCACCAAAAACCGCGCAATTGCACCCTTTATTCTGGCGCTGAGGTGGCAGGGCGATGATCGGCAGCATCGCGCAGATACTCTTCGAAGGTCGTGACGGTCACCTCGGGTTCCTGACCCAGCGCGCTTTCACCGGCCGCAGTGACCTGCTGCCGCAGATCCTCAGCCTCCAGCGTGCTGACGATGCCATAGCTGTTCGTACCGAGTTCATGCGGATGGCCGTCGTCATCTGTCATCGTGGTCGTGAAACCTGCGGCGGTCATTGCGCTGGTCAGCTCCAGGATGTCACTTAAGCCCGACTCCTGATAATGAAAGGTCACGATATAGCGGGTTAAGGTGTTGCTCATGAGGCACCTCCGGGGAAGGGAAACTGAACTGAGCGTAGACCATGGTGAAAAATCAGGCGAATTATGAAGGAGATGCTGCGTGTGTGACGTGATGCATAGCGTAAATTCGTGTCAGGAGCCAGCAGCATAACGTAAAAATCTTCTGCCGTTGCGTCTGGCTTTTCGTTTGGGCAGCACTATAATGCGCCACGTTAATAAGATGAGTCCCAATTAACAGGGGTTGTCAGGGCGATTCCAGGCATTTTGTGTAAGTTAATAATTTTTTACAAAACTTACCGTAAATTGCATTGAATGCCCGGCAAAACGCTTCAGACTCTCCGTTTTTTAAACAGTCGCACGGATCACATTTAATGAAAGCCTATAACAAGCTGTCTGCTGTTCTTTTGCTCTCCGCCGGAGCTTTTTGTCACCAGGCAATGGCCGATAACGCCGTATTTACGTCAATGGATGACCCTTCAACAGCTAAAAAGCCGTTTGAAGGTTCTGCTGCTGCGGGATATCTGGCGCAAACCGGTAACACCACCAGTTCATCAATGACGGCTCAGACCAATATGACCTGGTATCAGTCATCTATGGCTTACAGCTTGTGGGGTAACGCAGCCAACACCTCGTCAAACGATGAGCGCTCTTCTGAAACTTACAACATCGGTGGTCGTTCACGTTACAACCTCAACTCGTATGACTACCTGTTTGGACAGGCGAGCTGGTTAAGCGATCGTTTCAATGGCTACGATTCACGCGACGTGCTGACAGCCGGTTACGGTCGTCAGATTCTGAATGGACCGGTGCACTCGCTGCGTGCGGAATTGGGTCCGGGTGTACGTTATGACGATTATCACGCGGGTGGTCATCAGACCAAAGCGCTGGGCTATGGCGCAGTCAGCTATCAGTGGCAGCTGACCGACACCACTAAATTTATTCAGGGCGTGTCAGTGCTGAGCAGCTTTGGAGAAGACACCACGGTGAACTCCGAAACTGGTCTGCAGGTGGCGATCAACAGCCACTTCGCGCTGAAGCTGGCTTACAACGTCAGCTGGAACAACAATCCGGCGGAATCTGCGCCTGATCGCACCGATACCAAAACCTCAATCATGCTCTCTTACGCTATGTAAGCGCATTTTTGCAGCAGCATTCACAGCGGCCTGACAGTGTGTCAGGCCGCTTTTTTTTGATTTCTCCAGGGCTTAGCGAAAAAGGCATGGGTTTTTCTCGCCGGGGAAAACTGCTATCATCGGCCCCGCACTGAAATCCTGGCGACATTCCGACAATGTGGGTCTGATATCACGCCGGGTCACTAATTTTACATTACGTTGCATGTAGGCTTTCGTGTGGCTTACCACTGCAAATAAGGATATGAAATGCCTGTAATTACGCTTCCTGATGGCAGCCAGCGCGTGTTTGACCGCCCTGTCAGTGTGATGGATATTGCGCTGGACATCGGTCCTGGGCTGGCGAAAGCCTGTATCGCTGGCCGTGTTAACGGTGAACTGGTTGATGCTGTTGATCCCATCACTGAAGATGCCGCCGTAGCGATCATTACCGCTAAAGATGAAGCGGGTCTGGAAATCATCCGTCACTCCTGTGCGCACCTGTTAGGGCATGCGATTAAACAGCTGTGGCCGGATACCAAAATGGCGATTGGCCCGGTCATTGATAACGGCTTCTATTATGATGTCGACATCGATCGTACCCTGACCCAGGAAGATATCGACCTGCTGGAAAAACGCATGCATCAGT